>Ga0247833_1001319_pt1 | contig 40729 bp, 33 predicted proteins | sample LaCruzMarch2015__7_FD_187117 | JGI IMG/M metagenome (GOLD analysis project Ga0247833, IMG submission 187117) | Freshwater microbial communities from meromictic Lake La Cruz, Castile-La Mancha, Spain - LaCruzMarch2015_8m | ecosystem: Environmental > Aquatic > Freshwater > Lake | place: Spain...
ACAAATGTAAAGTAATTAACAGTAATCAACATCAATTAACAAGTTATCAACTCCCCCAGACCCCCTATTTTAAAACAAATAATAATACTAATATTGTTCTTGTCTAATAATGGGGTCCATCTTATATCTTACTAAGAAGCCATAATTATTAATTATTAATTGTTAATTTTTAATTATTAATTATATGTTCCATTCTTGAAGGTAATTTCACTTTAATAAATTTACCCAATTCAAGATATTTTCTAATCCATTCCATTTTGCTTTTCTGATCCTTGAACTTAAGAATAGTATGATCTTCCAGAAGTTTTTTTCCTAAATTAAAATACTCATTTTGAAAATCGCGTAAATCGAGCTCAATATCCAAATCTTCCATTACATTAAACACTCTTAGAATAATGTCAATTGTTTTGTAATCATGATCTTCTGGACGAAGACTTCTCATTAATAAATACATTTTAGAACTAGCCGCAAAACTAATTGTTGTTTTGTCTAATTCAACTTTCCACTTAATAGCATCAAGTGCTAATTTTTCTAGTCTATTTGGATATAAATTTCCATTTTCGAAAAAATGCCGAATATCGCTATTAATAACATTCTCCAAATTTTTGATTAATACAGAAGGAATTGGCAAACGGGCTTCTTCCATTACAGTCATAATATTGTAATTTCTATTATAAATTCTTCTGAAAGAATCTTCTGCTTGTAAAACATCTTTCATCACAATTTCATTCAAAACTTTAATTTGTTCGTCTTTAAACAAATTCCACAATGAAAATTTCTCAGGTCCAAAATAAGTTTGCATGATACCAATAACTTCAGCTACTTGACTGTTACTAAAGGCATTTTTTATTTCCTCACTCATTTTAAGAAAATCCTCATCTTCCATATAACTACTGGAATTCCCTATAATATGATTTTGTCCTAACCAAATTACTGCAAAGTAAAATTTCCTCACACTCAATGTAATCAATGAATGTACCTGCGTTTTACCAACAGCTAATCTTAAAGTTCCAGCTTCTAAACGCTCGTAACTTTCACTTTCTGCGCGGTAATTACAAATAGTGAGTGTTTCTGGAAAGTCTTCGAATAAGCTCGCTACTGCATAATGAGAACCAACTTTAGAAAGTGTTAATCTAGAGGGTTGCACATATTTCTTATGTACAATTGCTCCGTTTTTTAAATCTGGCAAGTTGCTAGGAGCTTCTGTAAGTCTTTTGAGAAACTCTTTTTCTAATACTATACTACTCTCACTTTCAGCTAACTGAATAGCCCTGTCGGCATATTGTAAAATTTGAGTTGTTTCAATTCCGGAAATCTCATCGAAAAACCAACCGCAACTTGTGTACATTAACATGGCATGTCGTTGCATTTCTAACAAACGAATAACCTTTGTTTTATGCTCATTTTTGGGCATTTCAATGCACCATTTTTTTAGAAATTGGTCAACATTTACTTCCCCCCTATTAAGAATAATTTCAATGTATGCATTTCGGGCATCCCAAGGTTTTTTAACATATCTGCTTAATTCCTTCTCAAATACAGAAGTTAATTGATCTCTCAACCAATCCAAGGAATTGCGCAAAGGAGCTCTCCATTTTTGATTCCAGCCTAAATTCATTCCTGAACTACAACCACAGTCATTTCTCCAACGTTCTACACCATGTACACAACTCCAAGAGCTATTTTCGTGAATTTCTACTTGCCAGGTTGGAGGTGCGATTGATAAAAATTGGGCATAATTTGTCAATTTTGCTAAACCTACACTTTCAATATAATCTAAACAAAATGCAAGCGCCATATCACCATGCTTGTGATGATGACCATAACTTTCTCCATCTGTGGCAACATGCACTAATTGAATCGGATCACTATATTCATTAAATCCTTCCATTAACTGATGTGCAAAATCTTTCCCATCAATCAATAGACCTTTAAAAGCAATATCCTGTGAAACTTTTCCATCGTAGAAATACAAAGCAATTTGCTTTCCGGAAGGCAATTTACAAGCATAAGGTCTGCGGGTATCTATACGTTCACCATTCACATCTTGCCAGTTCTCTTCACCAATTTTCTTTATACTTTTGGCTTGTCTTGGAGCCAAAACAGTAAACTTAATATTGTTTTCTGCCAACACTTCTAAAGTTTCAATATCTACAGCTGTTTCGGCCAGCCAAATTCCTTCTGGCTTACGTCCAAAACGATATTCAAAATCTCTGATTCCCCAAATAACTTGCGTTTGCTTATCTTTTTTATTAGCCAAAGGCATGATTAAATGGTTATACACTTGAGCCATAGCACTTCCATGACCACCAAATCGTTCCATGCTTTCTTCATCAGCATCCAGCACTTGTTGGTAAGCTTCAGTCGCATGTAATTCCATCCATTGGAGCAAAGTAGCTCCAAAGTTAAAACTCATACGTGCGTAATTGTTCAATATGTTAATGATATCTTCATTCGCATCTAATATGCGGGAAGCTCCATTAGGCCCGTAACATTCATGTGAAATACGTTCGTTCCAATCGTGATAAGGATATGCAGAATCTTGTTGTTCAATTACTTCCAACCATGCATTTTCTCTTGGGGGTTGATAAAAATGCCCGTGAATACAAACGTACTTTTCCATAAATCATCAAAATAACAGTCTTAGAAACACTGTTTCAACCGCAATGTTAGGAAAATTATTGTCAATATGACACTATGGCTTAACACACTTCTTTTGGAGGCCTGATTTTCAACCATTTGATTTAAGTTAATTTAACATATCAAGTATAAATAATCTCCAATTCACAATAATAACTCTTGAAAAATTGAAAACATTTTTCAATCTCCAATTTAGTTTTTCATAAATGTAAGGGTATATTTGCCGCTGCATGATTGAAAAACGAATACTCTTAACTGGTGGTCCAGGCTTTGGTAAATCTAGTATAATAGAAGAATTAGAGAGAAAAGGGAATGTGGTGCATCATGAAATTGCAAGAGAAATTATTCAGCATGAAATTGAAAACCAGGGAGATTCAGTACCATGGATTAATATTGATTCATTTTCAGAAAAAGTGAAACAAGGAAGAATCAATCAATTTGAAAATGGAAAAGATATAATAAGTTATTATGACCGAGGCATACCCGATATAATTGGCTTTTTAATGAAAGATAAAAAAGAAATTTCTGCTGATTTAATTGAACTTTCTAACAAATATAAATACCATTCAAAAATTTTTATTACACCGCCTTGGGAGGCAATATTCCAAAGAGACAACGAACGTAAGGAAGATTTTGTGGCAGCAATTAAAGTTCATAAATGTTTAGAAAATATTTATACTAATTTGGGCTATGAATTAGTCGCTGTGCCAATGGGTTCAATTCCTTGGAGGGCAGAATTTGTGCTCAAACATAGTTGATAAGAAATGAATCCCTACTTTTGTGGGAATGCATACTCCATCAGAAATTCTTAAACAATATTGGGGATTCGAACAGTTTCGAGAACTTCAGGAAGATATTGTACTTTCTGTTTTAGCAGGAAATGATACTTTAGCGCTATTGCCAACTGGTGGTGGTAAATCTATTTGTTTCCAAGTACCTGCAATGTGTATAGGTAAGTTATGCATTGTTGTTTCACCGCTTATTGCTTTAATGAAAGACCAGGTTGAGAATCTACAAAAGAAAGGTATCAGAGCTGGAATGATTGCTTCAACTATGCAGCAATTGGAAGTTGAGATTTTATTAGATCGTGCAATAAATAAAGAACTACAGTTCTTATATGTTTCACCAGAACGTCTTGCTACTGAGCGCTTCAAGGAGTTTCTTTACAGTTGTGAAATTGGTTTAATTGCAGTAGATGAAGCACATTGTATTTCCCAATGGGGCTACGATTTTAGGCCTTCCTACCTTGAAATTGCCGAAATTCGAAAAATAAAAACCGGAGTCAACATTATTGCCTTAACAGCTACGGCTACGCCAGAAGTTTGCGATGATATAGAAATAAGACTGCTTTTCAAAAATGGAAAACGATTTAAAAAAAGTTTTTCGCGTAGCAACCTTGCCTATATTGTGCGTAAAACAGAAAATAAAAATGGTCAAGCATTTAACATTCTCAATAAAATACCAGGATGTTCGGTGGTTTATGTTCGTAATCGCAAAAGAACTAGAGAATTTTCTGAATGGTTAAATAAGCATGGAATTGTTGCATCCTACTATCATGGTGGGTTAGATGGAAACACTAGAAGCTTAAGGCAACAAATGTGGATTGAAGATAAAGTTAGGGTAATGGTTTGCACCAATGCTTTTGGAATGGGAATCGACAAACCAAATGTGAGAACAGTGATTCATTTGGAGCCCTCTGACTCGTTGGAAGCGTATTTTCAAGAAGCCGGTAGAGCTGGTAGAGATGAAAAAAAGTCATGGGCTGTTTTGCTTACAGATGCTGCGGATAAGGATGAAATGGAAAATAGATTTAATGATCAATTTCCCGGATTTGATTTAATTAAATCAATTTATAATTTAATTGGGAATTTTCTACAGATACCAGTAAATGCAGGTGAAATGCAATATTATGATTTCGATTTGTTAGAATTTGCTAAGCGGTATCAGCTTAAACCTAATATTTGCCTCAATGCAATTAAATTTATTGAGAAGGAAGGTTTATTTACTTTCATTGAAAATAATTATTCTCCAAGTAAAATAATTTTTATGGTAAATAAAGAGGCCATATACCAATTCGAATTTCAACATCCACAGTATGAATCTTTTATTAAAACGATTCTTAGATCATATGGAGGAACATTTCATGATTATGTACCCATTAAAGAAAGTGATATTGCAGAAAGAGCTGGAATTCATATAAAAGAAGTAATTGAAAAATTGAATTACTTAGATACAAATGGAATTATATCTTACAAGTCATTTAAAGATAAAACACAATTGTTTTATAATATGGGAAGACAGCATCCAGAGAGACTTCCATTGTCATTAAGAAATTATAAGCAGAAAAAGCAAAATGCACAAAAGAGATTTGAAAAAGTGATACAATATATAAGTAATAACAATGTATGCAGAAGCATTCAATTGGTAAGTTACTTTGGTGAAGAAAAACCAAAAAATTGCGGAAAATGTGATGTTTGCTTATCCGAAAATAATTCAAATAATAAATTAAATAAAAACATTGAAAATTTTATTATAAAGGAATTAAATATCAGTAAATTAAACATTCATCAATTACTAATGAAAATAAATATTGAAGAAAAAAAATCATTAGAAATAATAAAGAACATGATTGATGATGGAATAATTAATGAATTTAATGGTGAAATAAGTTTAAAAAAATGAAAGATTATTTTAATCGATACTTTGCTACTGTATGGTTTTTTTTATCAGTGCTTGCTGTATTTTTTTGGCTAAACTTAGAACATAGATTTAATTTCGAAGACCTAGTTAATTACACGGCATATTCGTGTTTACTTTATTTAATTTACAATAGCAGGTCATTAAGGTCTAAGAAATCATTTATTTTTATAGCGGGAAATTTATTATTTATTATCAGTATATTTTTCAAGATAATGCACTGGCCTTATGTCAATGAATTAATGATTTTAGCTTCCCTCATTATTTTTGCAGGATATTTAATTTTCTTCAATAAAAATACTTCTCGAAACTGGCTCGATATGCTTAAGCTCAGTTGGGTTGGCGTTTCAATATCTACAATAATTTGGGTGCTTTTGAAACTTCCGTATCCAAATACTATTGAAACAATTACGCTATATATTTTTTGGCCCATTTATTTTGGTGTTGCTTGGTACGAAGCAAAAGGAATAGACCAATCTATAGCGTTCAAAAACAACGATTTAGAAAACGAATTACCAGAGGATGTGTTGTAATAGAATCGTATTAAAAAATAAAAAGCTTATACCAACTTCAACTACATTTGTACCATGCAATTAAATAATACTATTTGCGCATTAGCAACAGGAGGAGGCACTTCAGCATTGGCTGTAATTAGAGTTTCTGGGCCAGATGCATTTCTAATTACAGATAAAATATTTGTAGCTAAAAAAAATAAGAAACTTGTAAATCAAAAGGGGTACACTTTGCATTTTGGAAATATTGTTTGGAAAGATGAAATAATAGATGAAGTTCTTGTTTCTGTTTTTAAGCAACCAAATTCCTATACTGGTGAAAATTTAGTTGAAATAAGTTGTCATGGTTCTATCTTTATTCAACAAAGCATTTTAAGTGCATTGCATGCTTTTGGCGCTTTTGCTGCAAAGGCTGGTGAATTTACCTTACGCGCTTTTTTAAATGGTAAAATGGATTTAAGCCAAGCAGAAGCCGTTGCAGATATCATTGCCTCAGAAAATAAAGCTGCGCACACTTTAGCCTTTCAACAATTAAGAGGAGGATATTCTGATGAAATTAAAAAATTAAGAGCAGAATTAATGACATTTGCGGCTCTAATTGAATTAGAATTAGATTTCAGTACGGAAGATGTTGAGTTTGCTGACAGAACGCAATTAGAAAACCTTATTCAACAACTTATAAATAATATTAAAGTATTGAGAAATGGTTTTATCCTAGGAAATGTAATTAAATCGGGAATTCCAGTAGCAATTGTCGGAAAACCAAATGCAGGAAAGTCAACATTGTTAAATGCACTATTAAAAGAAGAAAAAGCAATAGTAAGCTCTATTGCAGGAACCACAAGAGATGCAATTGAAGACGTTTTGGTTATTGAAGGTACTGCGTTTAGATTTATCGACACAGCGGGTTTAAGAGACACGCAAGATGAAGTTGAAAAAATTGGTATTGAAAGGAGTTATTTAAAAATGCAGCAAGCAAGCATTATTCTTTATTTGTTCGACGCTAATGAAATGAACCTGAACGAATTAAATGAAGAGATAAATACCATTAAATTAAGTACACAAAAAGAATTATTTATTATTCGGGTTGCTAATAAAATAGATGTTACTGAAAGTAATAAATTAAATAATTATTGGGGAATTGAAAATTTAATTGCAATTAGCGCAAAAAATAGTCTTGGAATTGAAGCATTAAAGAAAGCATTTACCCAATGGATTATTTCAGAAAAAATCAAAAGCAGTGATATGTTAGTTAGCAATGCGAGGCACGCGCATTCTTTAGAAAAAGCTGAATTATCTTTGCAAACTGTAATAGAAGGTTTACAAAATCAAATTCCGAGCGATTTATTAGCAACAGATATTCGAGCTGCTATTGAAGCACTTTCTGAGATTACGGGTGAGGTTACCAATGATGAATTGCTGGGAATAATTTTTGGGAAGTTCTGTATCGGAAAGTAGTCAATGTTTTAGATGACATAAATAAATAGTACTTAATCTCATTAAACTCTTTACTGTAAAGGATTAAGTAGAATTGTTAATTTCTTTTTACTCTGCAAATAATAAGATCCTGTTCTAATGGTTGAATCTATAAACGACGCTCTCTAGTCTGATGAAGATATACGCCTGCGCCAAAAGCATAATAATGAAAAACAGATGAATTAATTTTTATGGATCGATATCCAATTAAGCCATAAAACGCGACAAGGTGAATGCGGCATTGCGTTTCGATATCGCGCAAAGAAACTCCATTTATTGAAGACCAATTGATCGCACTATAAAAGCTAACAGGCTTAAAAAGGAAGAACTCAGATTTTAAACCTAAGGAAATTCCTGCTTCATTAATGCCGCTGGTTATGTAATTCGCTCCGATATTCCAACCAAGGTTAAAACGTTGAAAACGCAGTCGATCGTAACATAAGCTCAAACGATAACGGGTTAAAAGTTCGGCGTTTTGATTTCCGAATTCTTTGCCCTCAAGCATCGATATCAGGTCAAATTGAGAATATGCATAATGAAAAGGTCGAACAGTAAGTTTAAATTGATTCCCGTATTGCCCAAAATCTCCAATTAATATTTGATTTTCTATATCTAATCTTCGCGTTAAAGATGAAGTATTGGGCATTCTTCTATCGCGGTAATTGCCGAATAAGTTTTCGTAGTATGGATAAGGACTAAGCGTTGAATGCAAATGAGCCTCGGTTCGATATTTTCCAATTGCAGAATAAACTGTAACAGCAAGGACCAAACGACCCAAAAAATCTCTTGAAGCACTGGTGTCATTGTTAATTTGTGTACTTTCTTTTTGATTTTGAGATAAAGAGTCGCCTTGCTTTAATTCTTGTTTTGATTCTTCTAAATTTCCTTGTCCAAAACTAGCAATTGACCATAAACTATAGAAATACATCAAGAATTTACGTCTAGCAAGGCTCTTCAAATTACAGCTTGGGAATATAAAATTCGATTTTTCCATTTAAGGGTGAGTTAACTATTTTGAACAATCACTAGTTTAAATATGTTAATGCTAGATTAGGATTGGGAAAAAAACTTTTTACATCTTCATTTGGAGTTTTAAGTCCAAGATTTTTCTCAATTAAATCGAAAATCGAACACCTGATTTTACCTACTTCTTGCTTTCTTAAGCTGATGAATTCTGCACCCATAGAAAAAAATAAATAAATGAATTTTCCCCATATTTAACTAAAATCAAATGTATGAAGTTTTGTTAAATGTGTTATCGTAAAATGTAGGAAACTCTCGAAAGACTTCGGAAAGTAACTCCTATATTATATTACTTTTTCTAGCAATTTCAAACCAGCCGTTTTTGCAATACTTTCAGCCGCCCATCGCCCTTCTTCAGTAAACGCCCAATAGAATAATGAAGTAATTTTATGCTCTTTTTGAATGTTTATAATAGCATTTAATGTCAATTGTTTAGCAATTCCTTTTTTTCGATATTCTTCTAATATCAAGGCAGAACATAAATAAATTGCATCATATTTAATTCCAATTTCAGTTAAATCAAATAATTCTTTTTCAGTTATTTCATTATTCAAGAATTCATCTCTTAAATAAACAGTTGTAGGAAATATCAAGACCCATGATACAGGACCATTACCTTCATCAAATTCTGATAAACAAGAAGGATGAATGGCAGCTAATCTTTCGATTACCTCTTCATTTACATCTAATTGATGAGGGTCGTTCTTCGTCTCAAAAACTGAATTTGCTAATTCAATTAAACGCTGATAATTATTTAACATTTTTTATTGTTTCATTGGATATCCCTTCTCTATCCAATCTACATTCAAGTCAGTTGGGATATTCAAAACCTTAATATTCGTAAATCCTAATTCCTTTAATTTGTTGAATGAATTCCGAACATTCGGGCAATTTTCCATGGTGCAGCACCCACAATAAATTACTGTTTCTTTCTTTTTATCCATTTTTGCTGCATCAATTTTAAATTTCTCTGCAACTTTCGGAGAACTTAGCAAGCCAATCTCAATGGCATTTTTAATATTCCGCTCTACTCCAAAATTCAAAATCACAGGTAAGTCTTTTCCTGTACTCTTTAATTTTTGTGCTAGCGCCTCTGGCGTTATCAATTGATTCTTTGTCCATGGATCTTGCTGTGCATCCAAAGCCATACAAAACATTAACATGCTCACTGACAAAAAAATACATTTCTTTAAAAACATTACCTTAAAATTTAGAATTGCAAAATTAATAGAAATATTAACATGCTTGTTCATAAATGAAATGTGCTACAATAGAAGATTTCAAAATGAATTGAATTAATTCTTAAAACAAACGCCTCAAAAGAAATAATGCAGCAACCGTATTTTCTCAATTTTTGACAAACCTACTCCCCTACTTTTGCGCTTCAAAATTCTAAAATGAAACTAACGCTTTTACCAGTATTTATTATTCTTTTTTCAATAAGCAATGCGCAAACACTCAAACGCAATTACTACAATGGCGCTGCGTTACAACCCATTAGCGATAGTATTGCAAAAAAATACAACTACAAAGAACCTAATGGATTATTGGTTTTAAAAGTTATTCCTGCCGGAAGTGCTGCCAATTGCGGCGTAAAAGAAAATGATATTGTTTACAATGTAAACGAAATAAATATTCAGAAAATAGCTGATTTAAAATCAGGAAAACTAGCTGCATTAAAAGAAAATGAACCAATTGTTTACAAGGTTTGGCGCAACAATAAATTCATCACTTTAAAAGGCAAAACAAGCGCCCGACCCAAAGAAAATAAAGCTGGATTAAACTACCAATACGGTGAATTCAATTATAAAAATGGCCTCATCAGAAGTCTAGTTTCAAAACCTGAAATTGCAAATCAGAAACTTCCAGCCATTCTCTTTATTCAAGGTTATACCTGCACACCAAATGTGGATTTAGACGAAAAACATCCTTACCGCCAACTCACCGACGGACTTACCGCAACTGGATTTGCAGTTATGCGCATTGAAAAACCTGGCATCGGCGATAACGAAAATACGCCGCCCTGCGAACAAATAGACATACATGAAGAAGCCGAAGCGTTTCAAAATGCTTTGTTAACATTGAAAAAAATGCCCGAAATAGATACCAATAATATCTTCATTTGGGGACACAGCATGGGCGGAATCATCTCGCCAATGCTTACTACTAAAAATACTTGGGTAAAAGGTGCAGTTGTTTATGGAACCACCGATAAAATCTGGGGCGAATACATTCAAGAAATGACACGCATTCAAAGCAATGGTTTCGGCTTGGAACCCACTGAAGTTGAAAATACGGCAAGAAAAATCCGCAAAGCCCTGTACGAAATTTACACGCAAAAAAAATCACCCACTCAATTCGTAAAAGAAAATCCCGATTACAGTCAATTTATGACCGATAACTTTGGCTGGCAAGACGGTAGCGATTTATTATTCGCGCGTTCAGCAGCTTTTAATCAAACATTAGATGCCATCAATCCGATTGATTTATGGAGCAAAACCTCAGCTAAAGTCTTAGCATTTTATGGCGAAGCAGATATAGAAGCCTTGAATCCTGACGGAGCCCAAAGCATCGTCAAAACCATTAACCATTATTTCCCTGGCAATGGAACCTATTATTTCTTACCAAAAACCGACCATGCTTTTGCTAAAGTTGGAACAATAGAAGATGGTTACCGCACCAAAGCCGACCCGAATTATTCCAAAATAATGGTAGAAAACTTCAATCCCGAAGTCATACATGTTTCTGTTGATTGGCTCAAAAATGTAATTGAAAACAAATCGAAAACCGAGTTTTTTTGGCAAAAAACCAATTCAGAAACCTACAAAGGAAAGCAAGATGATGTGTTTTTTACCAACGAAAATACAGGCTGGTATGGCAACGGAAAAGGAAAATTGTATCATACCAAAAACGCAGGTCAAAACTGGGAATTGCTAAACGAAAAACCAGGAACCTTTATTCGCTGCCTTGCATTTACAGATAGTTTACATGGCTTTATTGGCAATGTGGGCACAGATTATTTCCCCAACGTTACAGACACCACAGCTTTGTACGAAACTTTTGATGCCGGTAAAACTTGGAAAGCTGTTTCCAACATTTCAGGGCCTTACCCAAAAGGATTATGCGCCATAGATATTTATAAAAACATAAAGATCAATGCCGGAAATCCAATGGCAGAAAACACCATCAGAGCAGCTGGAAGAGTTGGTAGTCCTGCGTTTTTAATGACCAGCTACAACAACGGAAAATCCTGGAAATCTGAGAACATGGAAAAATACTGCGCCGCCATTTTCGACATTCATTTTGTGTCGGCCGATACTGGTTTTATCTGCGCAGCTTCCAATGCAGATGTGGAAAAATGCAATGCAGTAATCCTCAAAACCACCGACGCTGGAAAATCTTGGAAAAAAGTTTACCAAAGTAAACGCCCATTCGAGCTCACTTGGAAATGCAGTTTTCCTACGCATAAAATCGGCTATGTTACCCTTCAAAACTACAATCCCGACAGCACCGTTAGCCAACGCTACATTTTAAAAACCCACGATGCTGGCGAAACCTGGAACGAAATTCTTCTCACCAATAATCATAAAGTGCGGGAATTTGGCGTAGGCTTTATCGATGCCAATACTGGTTTTGTAGGCAGCACTGCAGGCGGTTTCCAAACCACCAACGGCGGCCTTACTTGGCAAAAAGCAGATTTTGGCATGTACACCAACAAATTCAGAATTTTACCAAGCAGCAAAACCGTCTACGGAATTGGAGATGCGGTGTATAAAATGAAATGGTAGAACCTAGGCGACTGCCACTTCGTTCCTCGCGTCACCGCGTTTTCGCTACTCGCTTTTTGCTATCGTAAACAAATAGCGCATTGCTAAGCCATTTAATTATGAGATAAATTATAAGTATTTAACTTGGCTATTTTGAAAAACGCCTACATCAATTTCCCTTCACAAAGAAATTATGCTTCGCTTCCGTTCCATCATTCATCTTTACAATTAAAAAATATGTGCCGGTCGCCCAAGTGTGTAAATCGAGGTGCAATTGTTTTTGTGCATTGCTATTGTTGTGATCTACCATCAATTTCCCAGCATTATCAAAAACCATAATGTTTTGAATCAACTGCTCGCTCGAGACGAATAAAGTTCCGCTCGAAGGATTCGGAAATACACTTACCGTAGGCTTATCAAAAGCCGAAAATGTACTTGCTGCCGATTCTGTTTTAAATTCGTACACATCGCTCCAAATAGAATTCTGTGTATCTCTTTGTGCCATTACCCTCCAGTAATAACGCTTGCTGCCTTTGCTTAATGGAGTTGCATATTCAGAAAACGCTGTTGTATCTAAAACCTGCGTGCTGAAATCGCTGCTGGTGTCAATCGAAATGATGTAAGCTGTAGCATCTTCTATATCTTCCCAATCAAAATCAACATTCAAAGAAACATTGTTCTCATTAAACGTAGGTGATAATAATACTGGGCCTTCGAAAACGGTAATGGTTGTAAAAGTTAATATTTGCGACCAAGAAGAAACTATAGAAGGTGTATTGAAAGCTCTTACACACCAGTAATATTTCTGATTGGGTTGTAATATTACCACAATGCGAGAAGTGTCAGTTGTTGTATATACTAATGGAGAGCTAAAATCACTATTTTCATCTACATACAATTGATAAGAATTTGCATACAAACTGCTACTCCAAACAAATTGCATGATAGTGGAAACTTCTGTTTCATTGCTTGCAGGTAATAATAAGGCCGGTGTTTCTGGTATTGCAAACGAATTGGTTCCTGTAGAAAACCAACGAGAATTCCACTCTGAAGACCCTGTTGCACTAATTGCCCTCACCCGCCAGAAATAAGTTCTATTTTCTAAACTTGCAAAAACTATCTCTTCGGTATCAGGTCCGTCTGAAACTGCACTTAAAAATGTTTCTGAATGATTAGTAAGAATTGGTGAGTTAAATAGATTTGTTGTATCAACCTGTAATTGATACTCAAGAATTCCTTCATAAGCTGCCCAATCGAGCAAAATTCCATTGGTTCCTAAGTTTAAAGTTCCATTTTCGGGAGCATTAAAAGTTACAATACCACGTGTAGAAAACAAAGAATTGTCGCTCCAAGCAGACGTATCGCCATTTATGTAAGCTCTAACTTTCCAATAATATTTTTGTCCAAAACGCAAATTACTCAGGCTATGTTCAGTGTCTTCGTTTGCACTGCTCGCGCTGATGTAGTTTTTGGTGAACCTCAACTTTGCTGGCGTAGAGAATGTATCAAGGGTATCAATTTCTAACTGATAGCCTTGAGAATTATTTACTGCATTCCAGTTGATGGTAACTCCAATAAAAGTGTTGGCGGCATTAAGCGGAGCAACTACTTCAGGCGTATTCCAAGCCGAAATTTTATTTACAAACAGAAAAATAATTGAACATGTGAAGAGTAGAGTTTTATTCATTCATGGGTTTTAAGAACACACCCTTATAGCCCAAACTGCTTAAATTGTTACTTTCTTATTGCATCATTTCTTACATCTACCTCAAAAAACAAAAGGCAGCACCCTTTTTAATGAATAAGTAAAATTTAATAGTTAATAATTGTTTGTTATCCATTATTAATTACCCTTTTTCATATTCATTTTTCATTATTAATTATTAATTATCAGTTATTGTTTTATAAATCGTTTGTTATAAACAGTATTGCCATTTGCTACCCTTACAAAATAAATTCCTGAAGTAAATTCGGAAACATTTATTACCTGCATTTTATCGCTTGTAGTAACTTTTCTTACCACGGCACCCATTTCATTATAAATCTCAATATTGCTTTTTCCCATAAATACTTGAGGCAAACTCATGTTCAATAACTCAGATGCTGGATTTGGATAAATAACCCAACTGCTTTGCGTAATTTCTTCACCTGTAGAAACTCCAGTTACAGAAACTTGCAATGTAAATGTATCAGTTCCACAAAATCCTGAAGCAATTAATCTTGCTGTATAATTACCTATTGCAGGGTAAGTGAATGTAGTAGTTGGATTAGCAGAACTATTGTCGGTTGTGCCATTTCCATCATAATCCCAAGCATAAGAATCTGTTCCAGTGGAAATATTGGTAAACGTAACTTGCAGGCCATTTCCTTCTACGGCAGTAAATTGTGCATTTGCATTGCCTGGTGCATTTACTGTTAATTGATCGGTTCCTTCGCAACCAGCAGCATTCGTTACAGTTATCACGTAAACACCACCATCACTTACGTTTACAGTTTGTGTTGTATCATCTGTAGACCATGCATAGCTAGAAAATCCTGCTCCGGCATTTAATGTAATAAAAGGTGTTCCCGGACAAATAAACCTGTTTGGACCTAAATTTACAAAAGGAGAAGGAGAAGAATTTACTTGAATGGTATCAAAAACATCGCAACCTTCGGCTCCGAAAACTATCATGCTGTAAGTTCCCGGAGAATTAACTGCTATGGTTTGTGTAGTTTCACCATTTGACCATAAAATACCTTGAAACGGCGAAATATCGGCAGTTGCAGTAACACCATCAAATGCTGATGTTGGAGGATTTGTACCTAAGTTTAAGAAAATGTCGTTGTTGTTATCGTCTTTTCCGGTAAGCGTTCCTGTAGCATTTCTAAATACCATAAACAATCCATTTAAAGACGTACCGAGCGGTATATCGTAATATGAATATGGATTAAAAGTAATGCTCCATTTATCGTCGCCTAAGGCTGTCATTTCGCCCAAACCATCATCTAAACCCCAATTTCCAACCCATGGTTCTACTGGGCCACCAAATGGCACCAATTCGTAAGTAGAATGAAAATATACTTTGTTAGCACCTTCTAAATCTCCAACACCTTTTGTAGCATCGTATATAACAGTGATAGAGTCACCTGAAGAAGTAACAGAAACGGTTGGACCTATTTCCAGCACTTGTGTTCCGCAAATAGTTCTGTCGGGGCCCAATGCTACCGAACTCGCCAATACATTATTCCGTACAATTACAGAATCAGTAAAACTACAACCGTTGTTCATAGATGCCGTTACTTCGTAAGTTCCTGGCGCATTCACTAAAATAGCAGCTGTTGCAGCGCCATTGCTCCATAAGTAACTATCAAATCCAGCACTGGCAGCAATTGGCAAATTTTGAATGGCTCCGCAAAAAGAAGTGTCATTAGAAACAGTTAAAGTTGGTGCAGGTAAAAAGCTTACTGTTATTGCATCAGTAACAATGCATGTTCCATTGCTAATAGTTGCCGAATAAGTCCCTGAAGTGCTTACAGAAATAATTTGAGACGTTGCTCCAGTTGACCAAATAATAGATTGATATGGTCCAGGTGAGTTTGTTGCTTCAATCCCATCAAACGTAGAATTAAATGCAGGTGTAATTGAAGTGTTTAAGTAAATATCTTGTCCTGCTTCACCTTTTCCTTCTAAAGTGCCAGCTGCATTTCTAAAAACCATCCAAATTCCTGCATAGGTCATGGCTGGAGGTAAATTGTAATGCGAAGTTGGATTGATGGTAATTTCCCAAATATCAGGAGAAATTTCTGTCATTTCTCCCCAACCATCATCTTGTCCCCAATTGCCTGCAACATACGTCCATGGACCATTTACAGAAACAGAAATTCCTGAATGCATATAAACTTTATCGGAATTTTCTAAATCTCCAAGTCCTTTGGTAGCATCATAACGAATAGTTAACGAATCTCCATTAAAAAACAAACCAACGTTTGGTTCAATTACCATTGGACCTGCTCCACAAACAACAGTATCGTTTCCTAAACTAAATGTAAAAGGTATACCAACCACCACAACTGTTGAATCTTCTGCTTTACAACCATTTGCTGCTGTGACTTCTACTGAATAGGTTCCTGCTGTATCTACAGTTATAGTTTGCGTGGTTGCTCCTGTTGACCAATTGTAAGCTGCAAAACCAGCTCCCGCATCAATCACATTATTCACAGGTAACACACAAGTGCTGATATTCGAAGGTAAATCTAATGCTGGTGCTGGTAATAATGTAACCTGAATGGTATCAGAAATTTGACAACCGCCAGCAATCGTAACAGTTGCTGAATACGTTCCCGAATTTTCAATAACAATACTGCTCGATGTTTCCTCTGTATTCCAAACAATATCAGTATAAATACTCTCATCTCTAGTGGCTGTAACTCCAGTAAAAGCCGAAACAGGCGATGGGCCCGATAATCCTAAAAATATATCGTTACCATTGTTATCTTTTCCTGTTTGTGTGCCATCTGCATTGCGGAAAACCATAAATAATCCATTTACATAAAGTCCAGGATTGTAACCATAATAAGTTTGTGGTTGAATGGTAATTCTCCATTTGTTATTTCCAATTGAAGTCATTTCCCCTACTCCATCATCTTGTCCCCAATTACCAATAAATGGTGTTACAGGCCCACCAAAAGGTGCATATTCGAATGAGGAATGAAAGTACACTTTAGTCGCTCCAACCAATCCGCTTTGTCCTAATGTGGCATCATAAGTAATAGTCAAAGAATCACCATCAGGCGTAACTTGGATTCCCGATTTTAATTCATAACCTCCCAAAGCACAAACAGCAGTATCATTTCCAAGTGAAAAGTCAGGAATTGAAATGCCTGTTACATTTATCGTATCAGCATCTGTTGCTTCTCCTAAAGTTACGTTTACAATGTATTGACCGGGTTGCGTAATCTGAATGGTTTCTGAAGTTTCCCCAGTGCTCCACAAATAAGAATCGTATGTTTCATCTGTAGTAAGCGTTAATGTAGCACCAGAACAAATATTCGCATCTGGCCCTAAATTCACATTTAAAATTGGCGCTCCTGCCACATTGTATATAAAGTTAAGTCCGTTATTGTTTTTGAAATTCAAGGTGTATAAATCATGCGCAACACTTGGTGCTGTTGGCAATGTTGAAGAAAAAATATAATACTGAATCGTATTTCCATTGGTTAATCCTGGAATTGTTCCGATTATACTATCGTTTACCACACTCATCTGCAATACATTACTAGTAGCAAATGCATCGTTTGAATACCTCAAATAAAAACGCTCTTCTGAAGATGGCGCTGCACTCAATAAACCTTTCACCACAACAGGAATTCCCGGTGCAATTAAATTCCCGGCAGGCAATTGAATTACAGAATCAATGGTAACCGGTGCGGCACTTGTAATCATAAAAATAGAACGGTTTGCAGTATAACCAGCATCTTCAAAATTTACTGTATAATAACTGTTATTAACAAGACTAATTGAATTGTCAGCTCCAGAATTGAAGGTATAATTCTGCAAAGTATTCATTACCACATTTGCACCTGCCCATTTGTTTCCAAATGGATTACCAGATGGACCAGAAGTAAACAAAAATGTATAATCGCCTTGTGGCACATCTGCAGTAGTCACCAATGCAGTGTCTGCACAATAAAAAGTAGTTTGCCACCTGCGAATGCCTGTGGAGATTAACTTAACTTTTCCGCCAGGTACTTGATTATCGTTGGCAAAAGCCAAATGGTCAACTGGAGGATTTTGAAAACCGATAAAACTACCAGTAATATTTACTCCTTCAGGAGCAAAAATCTGAGCAGATGTGCTAAAACTCAACAACAAAATACTGTTGAAAATTAACAAAAATTTAAAAACGCTGGATGGTTTAATAAGTCTAAATTGCGACATAATTTATTTGATTACAGTGAGTATTCGAGTTAAGGGTGTCAAAAATACACTAAGTTGTTTTATGTTTTACAAATATGGTAAAAAACAATCATTATGGAAATAACCCTAAACACGCCTGCATTATTGTTCCCTGCTATTTCGCTCTTATTATTGGCATTTACCAATCGCTTTCTTGGTTTATCGAGCTTAATTCGAGGACTTAAAAAGCAATTCGAAAACGACCACGACGCTAACCTCATTTCTCAAATACAAAACCTTCAAAACCGACTAATTCTCATTCGTAACATGCAGGCATTCGGCATCAGCAGCATGCTCATGTGCGTGGTGTGTATGTTTGCGTTGTTTTTTAATTTTATAATACTCGGCAAAATCTTATTTGGAGCCTCACTTATTTTAATGATGATTTCCTTAGTTCTTTCATTGCGTGAAATCATGATTTCTGTTAAAGCCGTTAATTTAGAATTAAAACAATTGCAAAAAGAAGGCTTAAAAATAAGAGAATATTAACCCATGAGTCAACACCGCAAGCCCGCCATGGGCTTTATTTTCGCCACCTTAATCATAGATATTACTGGCTTAGGAATTATCATTCCCGTTTTCCCAAAACTCATTCAAGTGTTAACCGGAGGCACCTTAAGCGATGCATCTTCTTACGGAGGCTGGCTGCTATTTTCATTTGCCATTATGCAATTCCTCTTCTCGCCTGTTTTAGGAAACCTCAGCGACCAATACGGGCGTCGTCCTATTTTACTAATTTCACTTTTTGGTTTTGCCATAGATTATCTCTTTCTGGCATTTGCCCCAACCATAGTTTGGTTGTTCGTAGGTCGCTTGATTGCTGGTGTTATGGGCGCTAGCATAACAACAGCCACTGCATATATTGCCGATATTTCCACACCCGAAAACCGAGCACAAAACTTTGGTTTAGTAGGTGCAGCATTCGGTTTAGGATTTATTATTGGTCCCGTAATTGGTGGTTTACTGGGGCAGTTTGGCTCACGCGTGCCCTTTATGGCTGCAGCCGGACTCACCTTTCTCAATTTCCTTTACGGTTATTTCATATTGCCTGAATCATTAGCCAAAGAAAACCGCCGAAAATTCGATTTCAAACGCGCCAATCCTGTTGGAAGTCTCATGCAATTGCGCAAATACCCGGTAATTTCTGGATTAATTGGTTGCCTCATGCTTATTTACATTGCTTCTCAAGCCGTGCAAAGTACCTGGTCTTTCTTCACCATGGAGCAATTCTCATGGTCAGAAAAAGCAGTTGGTTATTCCTTAGGTTTCGTAGGATTAATGGTAGCCATAGTGCAAGGCGGTCTCATTCGTTACATCAATCCCAAGCTTGGGCCAAAACGTTCTGTGTATGTAGGAATGGTTTTGTACATAATAGGTTTAGCATTTTTCGCCTTCGCATACAAAGGCTGGATGATGTATGCAGCACTTATCCCTTATTGTTTAGGTGGAATTTCAGGGCCTGCGCTACAAGGCATCATGTCAGGACAAGTTCCACCCAACGAGCAAGGCGAACTGCAAGGCGCGCTAACCAGTTTAATTAGCCTCACGTCAATTATTGGTCCATTGTTAATGACAGGCACCTTTGCCTATTTCACCCGTCCCGAAGCCATTGTATATTTTCCCGGCGCCGCATTTTTAGTAGGAGCCGTATTCGCATTGGCATCCTTAATTTTAGCATTAAAGTCATTAGCCAGTTACAAAGCCGAAGACGCCATCCATTAAAATTTTGGGCACCTTTCCAAAACAATACATGCTTTTCGTAAAAGTTAATCAATGCAATATTGTTTTGTAAACCAGGCTTTCGCTACTACTCCCTCCTGCGTCGGGCGGTAGTTAGCTCAATCCCTGGCGCGGGCAACTCAATTTCATTAGGCAACGGTTAAGTATTAATCGAGCAGAGAGTTAATCACAGCAGAAAGGTCATTAATTCTTCATCTCTTTTATCAAGAACTAATATTTTTGGAGTGACCAATCTAGAAAATAAATTCTTAAGAAAGCATACACTGATTATAATTAAAAGATAACATTTCATCAACTCCCAAGTTCTGTCACAGCAAAGTTGTAAAATTTAAAGTAGCATAAAAGGTGTAGATATAAAAATGTGTACAGCGTTTATATTAATTACATGCGAATTTTAAAAAAGGTAAATTATTAATTCCAAAAAACTCTTTTAAAAGTTTGCTTTCCAGAACAATCAGAAATTACCAAAGTATACATTCCTGTTTCAAGGTTTTCCTTATTAATTTTATTTGTTATACCACAATGAACCACTTTTCCAGTGGCATCAAAAACTTGCCAAAAAGCTACTTGAACGCCAGATATATTGATTTCATTTTTTGCCGGAATGGGATAAACAATAATCTCGTTATTCTCCATTCTTTTCAACCTTGTTACAAGCAAATCAACACATGCGCTTGTGTCTATGCAGTTGTTTAAATTGACAATTACTGCATACGAACCTGTCGTTTGAATAGAATAGTCTTGTTGCACCGATTCGTTAATAATTGTGCCATCACAAAAAATCCATTGATATTCTGCATTGGCTGGCAAAGCTGTAAGTGTGATGTCGTTTTGAATGATTTCAGCATTTGGTAAAAGAGTCACATTAACTGGTATTTCTAATCTATTCGACGCTATATTGCATTCGCTAGAGGAAACATAAAAACTAACAGTACTATTCAATGTTGTGGTTATAAATTCGTTGCCACTAGCAAGCAAGTTTCCACCAGAAGCAGCATCAAACCAATCCACATTGTTGCCACTTACTTGCAAAATTGTAGATTGCCCTTCGCAAATTTGTAATGCTTGTGGTAAGGTTATATTTGTTGGAATTACGGGTGATTCGCAGGCAGCACCACGAATAAAATATGGTCGGGCGTCTTGCAAGCAGTAGGTTCCTACAAAAACTTCATTGTTTACAATTTTAACAGACGTGTAATAACCTGTTTGTGGCACATCATGAATAATTACTGGCGCGCCCCAAGTTGTTCCTAATGAATCGTTTGCTTGAATTGCGTACAACTTAGATCTAAAACCACCTTGGTAAACTATGATTGGCTTTCCATTTAAAACTGCCAATGCCGTGTATTTCCCTCCCGACCCGTTTGGTGTAACTGAAATAGGAATTCCCCAGGTAGAACCTGTTGAATTAGTTGCTCTTACGAACTTTAATTTATTATTAGTAACATCATAATACGCAATGGCAGGTGCTCCATTGACTTCCGCTATACTTGTAAATTGACCAACATCGCCTGTTTGGTCTACAACAGATGGCGTTCCCCAAGTTGTAGCTCCTACATTTGTGGCTCTTATGTATCTTAAGTTTCCATTGGTTTGGTCGTAATGTGAAAAGGCAGAAAATCCAGCAATAGTTGCAACAGAAAGATAACGACCAGTGGTAATAGCTGATTCAGGTGTAAATGGTGTGGCCGACCAATTTGTGCCATTGGCATCAGATGCGTTTTTTAAATAAGCACGCGTTACAACCTGCGAATAAAACAAAATAGATGGTTTGTTATTGGTAACAAATAACTCCATTTCGGGCGATTGAAATGGGTCTGCATTGCTTACGTACTGCTCTAACAAAGGCCAAGAACTTCCGTTTATGTCGTCAGCTCTTTTGAAAGCTATATTTTCATTGTCTGAATTATAAAAAGAAATAGCAGGATTACCGTTTACAACCTTCATTTTACAATATTTTCCAATATCTTCTGTTGATTGTGAGATTGAAATTGGTGTTCCCCACGTTTCTCCTTGAGCGTCCAATGACCTTACATATTTTTGAAGTCCGTTTGTTTGGTCATAATAACACAATGCTGGAACCCCATTAACAACTTCAAGATTTACATATTCACCTAAAGCGCCACCTGTTTTCCAGGTAATTGATTCGGTCCATAGATTGGCATTGGTTCTTTTTCGGAAGCATAATCTCCCTCCAACATTTCTTGTAAAGCTTACGGCAGGCTGCCCTTCTATTTCTATTAAACTGTTGTACAAGCCAGCGTTATCAGTATTATCTATAATATTTGATACTGCCCAAGAGGAACCATTTGCATTGTTAGCTGTGCAGATTTTAAGTCTTGTATTTGACTGATCGTAATAAGAAATTGTTGGGAAACCATCTATGATAGCTAATGCATGATTGGTCGCTGTCTCTCCATTTGTTGAAACAAAAATACTTCCTCCCCAAGAAGAACCATCTGCATTTGTAGCACGAACAAATTTTACCCGAGAAGTTGCAGAGGTAAAATGTGAGATTGCTGGATTTCCATTTATAACAAGTAATTGTGGCGAAAAACCACCAGTTTCAATTCCTACACTTGTTGACCAATTAGCGCCAATTGCATCAGTAGCCGCAACATACCTTAAACTTGTTGATGCTCCAACAGTGTAGGAAAATGCAATTGCTGGCTTTCCATTAACAACCGCCAGACTTGTTCCATTATTGGCCACAGCATTTGCAGACATTATCGTGAGTGGAGTACCCCAACTATTTCCATTTATATCTGAAGCTCTTACAAACATTAAATCTGACTGAGTTACGTCCTGGTAGCTAATAGCAGGAAAACCGTTTACTACTTTTAAGCTTGGGAATTTCCCTTTGTTATTTAATGAGTCAACGAAAATTGGATTATTCCAAGTAGCACCATCAGCATCGGCAGCTCTCACATAACGCAAATCGCCATTGATATTGTCGTAATAGGCAATTGCTGGATTTCCATTTACAATTTCTAAGGAAAGCTGCAGCCCTACACTTCCACTATTATCTACTGTTATGACTGGGGACCAGGAACTTCCTTGTGCGTCTAATGCATATGCATATTGTAAGCGTGTATGGGTAACGTCGTAAAAAGCAATAGCGGGTTTACCATTAACAATTTTTAGTACGTTTGAATGGCCTGTTACTCCTGAACTTCCTGCTGTATCTAATATTTCTACTGGCATTTGCCAGTTTTGAGCAAATAATGTTGAAGAGAAGAAACAAATAATAAAAGTGATGGAGGTGAGTGGATGGTTCATTGGAAATTATAATAAAGTACAAATTTATTCCTTTATTATAAAGAAAAAAGCAGGATTTAAATTTAGTTTTAGGATGAATAGATTTTCACTTTCCTGCCGCACTAGCGGGCGAGCCAAATAGCTTTCGAGGCTGAAAACACATGTATAATAATTACCAATAATGATTTTAGCCTCGGGACTACAGGCGAGCACGCGACCCAAATTTTTGATTAGAAATGCAGCTTTTAAAACTCGTTTATTGGATAGAAAAATTTGGGGAGTGCCCAAAATATGCATCTTACTGAATACTTGCATTTCTATTTTACTATTTTTACCGAAAATCAATTGAAATGCATTTTAAAACCATCGCTTTGCTTTGCCTTATTGGCTTTGCTCCTGCCCTATTGGCTCAAAAAAAATCTGATAAAAAAACAACTGAGCCCGAAAAATGGGACATAAATAATCCTCCTGGAGCTTTTAAAGAGGTGAGTTTCGACCTCAACGAGGGAACTTGGATGAATTTGGATGTGAGTCCTGATGGGAAAAACATAGTTTTTGATTTATTGGGTGATATTTATAGTATGCCAATAACTGGCGGTGTAGCAACTTGCTTAAGAAGTGGTTATGCTTACGAAGTGCAGCCGAGATTTAGTCCTGATGGAAAATGGATTTCATTTACAAGTGATAGCGATGGCGCCGATAATGTTTGGATGATGCAAACGGATGGCAGCAATGCGAAGCAGATTACTAAAGAAGATTTTAGGTTATTGAACAATGCAGTTTGGACGCCCGATGGTCAATACATAATTGCGCGTAAGCACTTTACTAATACGCGTTCGGCAGGCGCTGGTGAACTTTGGATGTACCACACCAATGGTGGCACTGGCATGCAGTTAACAAAGCGAAAAAACGACCAGCAAGATTTAGGCGAGCCTTGTGTGAGTAAAGATGGAAAATATGTTTATTACAGCGAAGATGTGTATCCTGGAGGCTATTTTCAATATAACAAAGACCCGAATAGCCAGATTTATGTGATTAAAAGATTGAATATAGAAAAAGGTGAAAACGAAACGGTGGTGCAAGGTCCGGGCGGAGCTGTAAGGCCTGTATTGTCGAACAATGGAAAGACTTTGGCTTATGTGCGTAGGGTGAGAGAAAAAACGGTGTTGTATTTGCGCAATCTAGAAACGGGCATTGAAAGACCGATTTATACCGATTTGAGTAAAGACCAACAAGAGGCTTGGGCACTGTTTGGTCCATATACCAACTATAATTTTACTCCTGATGATAATGCGTTAATCATTTGGGCAAAAGGGAAAATAAGGAAGATTGATACGCAGATGGGTGCCATGACTGAAATTCCATTTTCTGTAACTTCGAAACATAAAATTACTAATGCGCTGCATGTACCTCAACTTGCTGCACCTGATAGTTTTACGAGTCGTGCAATAAGGCATGCTATAACAAGTGCGGATGGGAAACTGCTCATATTTAACGCCATTGGTTACTTATGGAAAAAAGATTTGCCAAATGGAAAGCCTGTTCGTTTGACAAAAGGACTTGATTTTGAATTTGAACCAAGCTTTTCTTTCGATGGAAAAAGTTTGGTATATGTGACTTGGAGTGATGTGAATAAAGGTCAGATTATACAATTGAATTTGGGTAATAATTTTACAAAGGTGCTGTCTGGTAAGATGGCGGGAATTTTTAGGTCGCCCAAATTATCTCCTGATGGAGCATTATTGGTTTATCAAAAGGAAGAAGGAAATGACCATCAAGGATTTACTTACTGCAATGATCCTGGAATTTATTTGATGAATACTGCAAGTGGCGAAAGTAAATTGATTTCAAAAGAAGGCGACCATGCTTATTTTTCTGCTGATGGAAAACGGATTTTTTATTCAAAAGGTGGGGAAATATTCGGTGAATTGGAAAAGGCATTTAAAAGTTGCGACTTAACAGGAAACGATGTAAGAACGCATTATACATCGAAATATGCTTCACAATATAGTTTGAGTCCTGATAACAAATGGTTGACCTTTTCGGAGTTGTTTAAGGTATATGTTACGCCATTTATACAAACAGGAATGCCTTTGGATTTGAACAATACTTCCACAGCTTATCCTGTGAAACAAATTGCACAAGATGCAGGAATTAGCTTGCATTGGAGTGATAATGAAACCATGCATTGGACAACAGGAGAAGAATATTTTAGTATTTCGTTGAAAGAATGTTTTCCTTTTTTAACTGGCGCTGCAAAAGAGCCGAAAGCACCATTAAGCGCAGGTTTAAAAATTGGTTTGCAGTTGGCACAAGATAAATCGAATGGATTGAAGGCATTTACAAATGCAAAAATCATAACCATGAATGGTGAAGAAGTGATAGAAAATGGTAGCATTCTAATTCGTAACAATAGAATAGAGCAAGTTGGTAAAAGTGAATCGGTTAGTATTCCTCCTGATGCTGAAGTGGTTGATTGTAAAGGAAAAACAATTATGCCTGGTTTGGTTGATGTGCATGCGCATTTGGGAACATTTAGGTTGGGATTAAGTCCTCAGCAACAATGGCAATATTTTACGAATTTAGCTTTTGGAGTAACTACTACACATGATCCATCATCGAATAGTGAAATGGTTTTTTCTCAGAGTGAAATGGTGAAAGCCGGGACAATGGTTGGTCCAAGAATATTTTCTACAGGTGTTATTTTATATGGTGCTGATGGAGATTTTAGAGCAACGATAAACAAACCAGAAGATGCCATGAGTGCATTGCGCAGAACAAAAGCCTGGGGCGCGTTTAGTGTAAAGAGTTATAACCAGCCGCGCAGAAACCAACGACAAATGGTAATAGATGGAGCAAGAAAATTGAGTATGGAAGTAGTTCCTGAAGGTGGTTCTCACTTTTTACATAACATGACCATGATTTTAGATGGGCATACAGGTATTGAGCACAACATTCCGGTGAGTGATATTTACGATGATGTGGTGAAGTTATGGAGTAGTTCTAATACAGGCTACACTCCTACCCTCATTGTGAGTTATGGCGCTGTAAATGGAGAATACTACTGGTACCAGAAAGAGAATGTATGGGAAAATGAGCGTTTGATGAATTTTACACCAAGAGCTTTGGTTGATTCTCGTGCGCGTCATAGGACAATGGTTCCTGATGGGGAATATTTGAATGGGCATATTCAAATAGCAAAATCTTGCAAAAAACTGGCAGATGCAGGCGTTAAAGTAAACTTGGGAGCGCATGGACAGATTCAAGGATTGGGAGCGCATTGGGAATTGAAGATGTTGGCAAGTGGTGGAATGAGCACAATGCAAGCATTGAAATGTGCAACGGTTAATGGAGCCTATTACATTGGTATGGAGAAAGAAATTGGCAGTTTAGAAAAAGGAAAATTAGCCGATTTTATAATTCTAGATAAAAATCCGTTAGATGATATAGATTACATAGGCACAATAAAATTTACAGTTGCGAATGGACATATATATGATGCAATGACAATGAATGAATATGGTAAAAATGCTAAGAAGCGCATTCCATTTTACTTTGAACAAGAATTTGGGAACAGTGATTTCAAATGGCATGAAGAAACACATGGATTTCATGGCCATAATTGCGGATGCAGGAAATAAAAAAACATTTCACTTTAGTTGCAATGGCAATTATATTTGCTCAAAGTGAGTGAAATAAGCAAGAGTCAGGTTGCTAATTTTTATCCTTCTTACAGTAAGAAAGGAGGTTAAATCTGCTTTTATTTTACTAAACATCTGAATATTAAGTATTTAACTCTGTACTTTATTAACAATCTGTGGTTCATAGCTTTACAATAGCTACTTGATTAACAGTGCGTTCCAAAAAATATATTTGTTTCGATGAATAGGTTGTTTGGATTACTTAGTTGTACGATTGCACTGTTTCTATTGCCGATGACAATAGAACTGCTAAACGATGCAATTGGAATTCCAGGCGAAACAGGAGCTGCTTCGGGTGCATGGATCTTTTTTGTGATACTTTTCTTAGTTACTACATCAGCTGCATGGCTGGGAATTAAGGTAATTAGAAAGGCGCAAAACCAGCACACAAGCATGTATCGCAGCAATTGGTAGTTACTGCTTCAATAGCTTCTGTTTCGTCTGATTTCCTTTGTTATCTGTTAGGGAAATGAAATATGTTCCCGATAGCAGTTTATCTGTGGTAATTGAGCCAGAAGCATTTACTTCATCTTTAAGCACTAATTTTCCTAATTGGTCAATTATTTCGTAAATCACAAAGCCTTGTGATTCAATTTTAATTTCGTTGGTAAAAGGATTGGGGTAAACCAACACATTATTTGATTTTCCTGCTTCATTTGGGATTGAAACAGTTTGCTGAAAACCATAAAATGTAACTGTATTGGCTCCTGCATTTGGTGAGGCTAACGTGTCAGTTAAAAGATTGTAATAGATGTCTGCTGGTTGAGTAAGTCCAGTATAGACAGTAGTTGGAGCTGCTACAAAATCAGCATTAAAACGAACAATTCCGCTTACGCCCCACGAAGAAACATAATAATATTGAACACCATCAAAAGCAATTCCGTCGCAATTGCTTAGGTTTGTTGTTGTTAATGTTGAAACGCTAGAATCGGTTAGAGAAACGGCACTAACAGGTGCATTGTTTCCCCAGTTTACAAATATCAAACGATTGCCAGATTCGTCGTATAAGATACCATTAGGACTTTTGGTTAATCCTGTGACCATAACATTGGAAGTTCCTGCTGCTGGGTTAATTCTATAAATCTTTTTTCCACTAAAATCTGTTGCAAATAAATTTCCTTGATTGTCGTGTGTAATTCCGTTTAAGAAAGTAGCTCCTGTGTTGATGTTACATACTAATGTTGTATCGAATAAGTTGTAGCCTTTTATGAATCCTCCACAACATGCATAAATTACTGAATCTACCACTTCAATTCCATATGGATTTGGGTTAATTCCCGATTTAAAAAGTCCTAATGTTCCATCGGCAGCACGACTTAAAATCCTTCCATTAGCTGAATTTGAGATCATGTATTGCCCACGAATGGCATCATAATCAACACTTTCGGGACCGTTATAGGTTTGAGCGTTATATACTTGGGAAATAAGGAGGATTATTAAAGTAAAAATAGTTTTCATAGAACTGCTGATTTTTAGGGTTGCGAACTTAACTAAATTAAACAGATTATCAATATTTGAAAACCCTTTTTCGTTTCCTTAAAAATCTTAAAAAGTTAAAAAATGCAGAACAGAGGGAAAACATCACAAACACAAAACGGGCAAATGTTCCTCGTTAGTGATAATTGATTGAATGAACTTTTTATTTTTTTCAGAAATGTCGCGATGGTGCTTAGCGCCAATTACAACAGCAATAAGGTCAAAATTTTTCTCACCAATGGCTGCTGAAACAGCCTTGCTAAGATTCTTTTCTGATTGATTGCTTTGCTTAACGTTAATTGCTAAAAAGTCATTTTCAAGAATTCCTTTCAACCATTTTACAGTCTTTTGAATTTCTAACTTTTCCAGTTCGTCTTTGGGCGCTGGAGTCAACATAGTTAAAGTGGAATTAAAAAGGCTTCCTATTGCACATAGCGCTGATATAGGAAATTCCATTTCAACTTGATGACTAAATACTGGCAATAGAATATTATGATATGGATACAAAGGTGTTTTATGCTGCACAACCACGGTAGGTATCTCCGCATTAAAAATGAGCTTTAATGCATGACTACCGGTTAAAAACTGTATATCTTTTTTGCCGTGCGTAGCCATGAAAGTTATATCTACTTTTCGCTCTTCCAGCCATTTATTCATTCCCTGAAATAAGTTCAGCTTTGTAGCTAAAGGCTGAAATGGGACAGTTTCATCGTAATTCTTAATCTTCTTTATTTGCTCAATACATTTTTTTTCTGCCCAGTCCAAGTCTTCGTTATCGCTTATTATATGCAAGGAAATAACCTCAGCCTTACTCAGAGAAGCAATTTGATAACAATGCTGAGCAGCTAAATTTGCAGCTTCCGTAAAATCATCAAATACCATCAATTTTTTTAATTCCATTTCAATTAATTAATCATTCAAATCAAAAGCTTTTTCTCCATGTAGGGCTTCATCCATACCAAGGTCTTCTTGACGTTCTGACACCCTTCCTCCTTTTGTAAGAAATGCACATATTTTATATACAACAAAAGTAGCAATAGCAGAATAGGCGCTTATTACCAATACTGCAAAAAACTGCGTCCACACTTGTGATGGATTTCCATATAAAAGCCCAGTGCCGCTATTAACAGCAGGATTGGCAAATATACCTGTTGCTATAGCGCCAAAAATCCCAACCATTCCATGCAGACCAAAGGCGTCGAGTGTATCGTCGTAGCGAATCCAATTTTTCAGTTTCACTACACAGATATAACCGACAATACCTGAACCTAATCCTATTGCTGCAGCTCCTGTTACATCAACATATCCTGCCGCAGGTGTAATTCCCACTAAGCCTGCTACAACGCCCGAAGCGATGCCAATAATAGAGTGCTTTTTAGAATCAATCCATTCAATAATTAACCAGGACATTCCACCAAAACAAGCAGCAAGATTAGTAACCAAAAACGCATTTGCAGCGATGCCATTTGCAGCAAGTCCGCTACCTGCGTTAAATCCAAACCATCCAAACCAAAGCAAAGCAGAACCAAGTATGGTTAATTTCAAAGAAGAAGGTTTTGCTTTTTCAGCAACAAAATCTCTTCGTTTACCCAAAAGGAACAACAAAACAAGTCCAGCAACACCTGCATTTATGTGAATAACAGTTCCTCCAGCAAAATCTAATTCACCGTGATGACTTAAAAATCCACCGCCCCATACCCAATGGGCAACTGGACAGTACACCACTAATGTCCAAAGAAACGCAAAGTAAATCCATGTAGAAAACTTTATACGCTCAATGATAGAACCACTTACGATGGCAACAGTAATAGCGGCAAAAGTTCCTTGAAATGCAACAAACAGTAAAGTTGGTATTGAACCTGTTACACTGTTTACATCAATTCCATGTAACATGATATGCTTTAATGTTCCTAGAATTGAACCGTTTCCACCAAAAACCAAACTATACCCTACAACTGCCCAAACAATATTGGCTGCGCAGAATGCTACATAGCTCATGCCTATGGTGTTAAGTACACTTCTTGACCTTGTGAGACCTCCATAAAAAAGTGCAAGTCCTGCTGGAGTCATTAGAATAACCAAAGCAGTAGCCATCAACATCCATGCAGTGTCTCCCTGGTTTATTTCACCATTGGCTAAAATGACAAAAGGGCAAAAAACCAAAAAAAGGAGACTATAAAGTCTCTTTAAATGCTGCATTTTAAATTATTCAAACTGTAAATTACCTGATAAATAGCAATTCTCTGTATTTAGGCAACATCCAATGTTCGTTATCTACTAGCCCCTCAAGCGAATCTACACCCGTTCTTATTTTTTCAAAATGTGGTTTTACCTGATTTGCGTAATACTCGGCAGCTTCAAATGCATGTTCTTTTGCACGCGCTTCTGCCAACTCCTTTTTAAGGGCTTCTAAATCTTTGGTCAATCTATCGCTGAGATATGTAATATTTGTAACATTCTCCTTAATAAGGCTTTTCGCACTTTCTTCCATTCCCATGTTTTTTAAATTATGGAACACTTCGCTTAACCTATTAATGGTTTTGAAAGCGGCAGGCAAAATAAAAGTATACCCTAATTCGATAAACAATTTGGCCTCAATGTCCAATTTGTTGATATAATTTTCGAGCATTACTTCGCCTCGACTTTGGAGTTCCCTAGGAGTGAAAATACTCAAGCGATCGAACAAAGACTTTGCATCATCGGTAAACATGGCTTTAAGTGCTGCTGGTGCATTTTTGTTGTTAGACAAACCGCGTCTTGCAGCTTCTTCCTCCCACTCTTTTGAGTAACCATTCCCATTGAAAACTATTCTTTCTACAGCTTTTTGGTAACTTTGTAAAACAGTTACAATATTGGCCTTTGTGTCATGATTTTTCTGATTCAACGCCTCGACTTCTCTTTTAAATTTTTTAAGCTGGTCAGCTACAATAGCATTTAATACAGTGATTGGAGCACCGCAATGTGCAGAAGCGCCTACTGCCCTAAACTCAAATCTATTATCTGTAAATGGGAATGGTGAAGTTCTATTGCGGTCGTTGTAATCACGATTTATTTGTGGAATCTTGGTAAGACCTAAATCGATTACTTCTTGCTCAGGATTTTTAACATCCACCAAACCAGACACCCAAAAACCACTGAGAACTTTTTCGAGGAGAGAGCCTGTAAATACTGAAATAATAGCAGGTGGAGCTTCATTTGCACCAAGTCTATGGTCGTTGCCCGCAGTTGCAATACTTGCCCTAAGCAAATCACCATTGTCGTGCATTGCCTTTACTACATTTATAAAAAATGTAAGGAATTGCAAGTTTGAACCTGGAGTGTCGCCAGGAGAAAGTAAATTTTTTCCTGCATTTGTTGAAAGCGACCAGTTGCAATGCTTACCGCTGCCATTGAGACCTGCAAAAGGTTTTTCGTTGAATAGAATTCTGAATTTATGTTTGATAGCAGTTTTAGACATTACATCACGCAATAACTGATTATGGTCTACTGCAACGTTTGTTTCCTCAAACATAGGCGCACATTCGTATTGCCCAGGTGCAACTTCATTATGACGTGTAAGAATAGGAATTCCGAGCTTCAAACACTCGTATTCAAATTCTTTCATGAATTCTTCCACACGTTCAGGAATTGAACCAAAATAATGATCATCGAGTTGCTGACCTTTTGCTGATTTCCCGCCAAAAATAGTTCTACCGGCAAGCAATAAATCTGGGCGTGCATTGTAAAAACGTTCATCCACCAAAAAATATTCTTGTTCCCATCCTAGGGTTGAAAAAACGTGACCAACTTTTTCATCAAACATACGACAAATAGCTGTAGCTGCTTTGTTTAGTGCATTATTTGATTTTAACAACGGTGTTTTATAATCTAAAGATTCTCCTGTATATGAAATGAAAACAGCAGGAATATATAAAGTTTTACCTTGTTTTGTTTCAAGTATAAATGCAGGAGAAGAAGGATCCCAAATTGTATAACCTCTGGCTGAATGTGTTTGTCTTAAACCACCAGAAGGAAAACTGGAACCATCTGGCTCCCGTTTTACCAATTCATTTGCCGAAAGGCTTTCTATTCCGCGCGCTTCTAAATTGATGGTTGGTTTAAAAAATGCATCGTGTTTTTCAGCAGGTGATTCAGTTAAAGGTTGAAACCAATGTGTAAAGTGGGTAACGCCTTTGCCAAGTGCCCATTTAATCAATGCATCAGCCATTTTCTCAACAGTTTCAGAAGCTATCGGTTGTTGCTTTAATACTACGTTATTCATTTGCTTATACGTTTCTTTTGAAACGAAAGCTTTCAGGGTATTAAGGTCGAATATATTTTCTCCAAAAATATCTGAGATTTTGCGTGTATTTAAACTTCCATTTTGGGTTTTTAAATTAGCAAACGTTTCTGTTGTAGGCTCTAGAAGTTCTTTCATTCTTTTAGTTTGATATTTTAGGTTTGGTAAGTTTGAAACACCCATTATTTTTTACAATAAATGTTTAGTATTGCGCCAAAAGTATTACACAAAAAACTAAAAAGCAACTTACTTGATAAGATACGTTTTGCAAACCAAAATATCATCTACTTACCATCGGTGAGCGATTTGTGCTACCAATTCAATTTTTTAAGATTATCTATTATTGTTTTTCTATTAATTCAACATGATCAAAATATAAATCGGCATTTCCAAGATAATATATTCTAAAATTCAACACTACGAGTGAGTCTTTTCGATGTTTTGAAATCAAGATCAAAATAATTGTATATTCCATCTTTAAAATCTAATTTACTTATTGTCTTTTTTGCCAATTGCGTCCAACCATAATCAGCAACAATATCTAACAAGGCAATATGCTCATCTCCTTTGAAATTATTGGCTTTCATATAGAACCGTGCTTTAAAATCTCCTATTCCTATTAGACATAAATGGGCCAAAGGTAAAATACTTCTTATGGCAAGTATCACAATCAGAAGAAGTAAAAAGGACATTTTTGTGAGCCAAACTATCGTAAATTGGAGAAGAACCCCTATGCAAGAATTTATCAAATTCGAGGTTTTTATGTAGTTTTATTTTATTTTATTTACAAACATCGAAACCACTTAACCTGAATTGCTTCCCACTTTTCAATAATACGTAACCAAATTGTTCAAGGGTGTCTGGAAATGTGTTCATCCACACGTCTTTAATAATGTATAAATTTTTGCGTTCAAAAACCATATCAACAAGAAATTCCGACCTTACATTACTTATATCATGTGCGGTAGCTTTGATCATCTCAGGATCAGAACAAGAAATAATATATGAATTCCAAAAATCACCAATAATGCCAATTTTTCCAAACTTTTTAAATTCACCAACATATTCTACCTTTGGTTTTAAAGACTTTGCCTTAGCAAGTTGAACTACCATATGCTAGTAATGGTTGCTTTTGTTTGGTTCTATAAGTTTGGTGATTACATTGACCAAAAGACAAAACCAAATGAAGATTAAAGCACTGAAGAAGAGCTTTATCAATCTTAAAACATGGATTAGATTATATATCAGAATGTTTAATATAAGGATTTAATAAATTAAATATCAATCGAATAGAGTTTTTTTTCGTGCACTTATGTTAATGTTTATTAAAAAAGTAATTTGATATATTGTGTAACATATATTTGTAGTAGTTAATGCATTTACTTTCCTAAAATGAAAAAGAAACACTTACTATTAATTATTTTGTCTGTTTTTGTATCGAAATTTAATGCGCAATCTATTTGTGATGATGGAGGTAATTTAATAATTTATTCGAATTACGATGGTGGAATTCTCACTATAAATATCGACGAAAATATTCCTGATTTACGCGTTGGAATTTGCACCTATGAGCCAATTCAAGTAAATTTTACGGGAGCATTTGTTGGAAATGTTACTCAAGTATTGTACGCAGGATTTAATTCTATGCAAAACAATAACAATTGCAATCAAGGTAATTTTATAACATCTATATCTGGTGTTTCTCCTTCAATTACAAGTATTGAAACTTACCCTCCTATTGGATATGATAATCCGAATGGCCACCCAAATATGGTAGGAACAGGCGGAAATTGCTCAGCTACACAACCAACCGGAGGAGGAAACACACCCGACCAAATTGTTTATTATTTCCAACAAAATTTGGGGGGAGATTTTAGATTTCATTATACACAGTATAGTTGCTGGCAAACACAAACTTTGGCAATTTCTGCAGGTGGAAATTGCTGTGTGGTGCCGATAGATGAAAACGCTCCTCCATCTGCTTCATTTACAGCTTCTGCAATCCAAATTTGTGCAGGCAGTTGTGTTAATTTTACTAATACGAGTACCAACGGCCCATTTAGTAATGTTTCTTGGACATTTGATGGAGGAAATCCATCTACTTCAACTTCAAACAATCCTCAGGTTTGTTACGAAAATGATGGAGTTTATGCTGTAAACCTAATAGTTGACAATGCAGCAGGTAGTGGTATACAAAACTCCCCAGGATTTATAACAGTGAGTAATAATCAATTTACTATTAACATTTCACCAGCTGGGCCAATTAGTTTATGTGAAGGAGAATCCATCACATTAATAGCTGATAATGGCTTAAGCAATTATGAATGGTCGAATGGACAAAATATTCAACAAGTAGAAATAACAGAAACAGGAGGATATTCAGTTTCAGCAGAAAACGTATCAGGTTGTATTGGTGTTTCTAATGTTGTGAATGTTGATGTAACACCTGTTCCTTTTGCATCATTTACATTTTTACAAACGTTTCCAGAATATCTTGTAGAATTTACTAATACAAGTACTGGAAATGGAACGTATTTATGGACATTTCCAGGGGGAAGTATAAGCACACTTGAAAATCCTGAATTTCAATTTGCATTTGACAATAATTGGCCAGTGACATTGATTGCTAGTAATAGTTGTGGGAAGGACACTTTGAACACTATTGTAAATGTAATTAAAACAGGAATAAATGACGTAGTTTCTGCTGACGGATACGCATTTATAAATGAGAATAAAGTTTACTTTATTACAGATAATTTTTCTGGATTAAACTCAAATATTTACTTTTACAATTCTATCGGACAAAAAATAAGTCATAGAACAATTGATGTAAAAAATGGCACTTTAAATTCAATTGATATTCCGCAATCGCATGCTGGCATTTATTATTTAGTTTTAATTTTGAATGGAAAAATTTGGGTTAAAAAGCTATTGAAAGTTTAGTAGTTGCAAAATTTTAGCATAGCTAGATAGATTTTTTAATTAGTTTAAATTAAATTTTCTGAAAAAAGTAATATAAACATGGCCCAAGGAATAATCAGATTGCCGTCGTTAAAACATTTTTGTTTGCCACATGTAAACGTCCGATGAAATGTTATTTAATTTTTAACCGCTGTGCAATGTTGATATGAACTCCTATATTAAATGAAATAGGAGGATAGTTAAGCGGCTCTGAATTCAGTTTAGCGGATAACATAGCCTACCCATAAATATATAGCTTCAATAAATCTTTTGGATTGTATGAAGGGCGTCCTTCTATACTAGTTTTTACTTTAAAAACAAATTTCTCAGTATCGATGCCTTCAATAAACAAATCGATTAAACGAACCTCATTATCCTGATCTTTTGTGTCATCTAAGCTTTGGGTGTAAAAACATACCTGGTTACGATTAACTCCCTTTATAAAATGCATAGTTAAAAATATCACTACTCAAAAGTACTGATAACGAAAGTGTTATGCTAATAAAATGCGAATAAATTATTAACAATCAAACTGTTAGATATTAACATCTTTTTGAGTTTTTAGACAGTTTGACGTTCCCATGGCAGGCGTAGAAAGCACTTCAACCTAAAAAGCTCCTACGAAACCAGGAAGCTCAAAACTACTAAAATATATTATACGGGCCGAAATGTGCTTTTTGCGCTTGCCATGTGTTAGCAATAGTTGCTATTTTATTTTTAAATTTTCAGGATTCTGTCTACTGTCCCAAAGTGTATGTATAATAATTCTCTCATTATCAAATTCATAGAAGAGAATATAATCGCCAACAATTAGACCTCTAACAGATTCGATTTCTGTTTTTATTCCAATTTCAGGCTGTTTTACAAGTGTAAGTAACTCAATCCTGAATCTATCGTAAAGTTTAATTGAATATTTTTTACTCTTATTCCTTTGAGAATAGTATTCAAGAATTTCAAGTAGTTTTCTATTTGCTTTGCTAGACCAAATTATTTTACGTTTGCCCATCTCGAAATCTCTTTATCAAGATTTTCCTGCTCAATAAACAATCCTTTCTCTATTTCTTTTTTAGATTCCATAATTTCATTCCTTTGGTCAGGCGAAAGTAGCAGTACTTCCGACTCTGTCTTAGACTCAAGAATGGTCTTGACAGCTTTAAGGAATGAAATGTCATTTATTTCGGCTATCCTGTGAATAAGTAGTTTTTTAAGTTCAAGCGTTGTCATCGGTTTCTTTTTGTTTTATACAAAGATACATAAATAGTAAATGAATGTTTATCCTAACTGGATGCAATGCAATTCTGACTAACGTTTTTATTTTAGATTCAAAATCAATTAGTTACAAAACCAAAATCTTCTTTAGTCAGGTCAAATTTAGTAATTTGTTTTTTGACTCTTTCCACTAGCTTCATTTTTCTTTTTTCGTCTAGAAATAAGTATTCGATTGGTGGTTTATATGGTATTTTTTTTACTACCATATTCCAAAGTATAACTGCCAATTTTCTCGCTGTTGCACTTACAGCTACTGTTCTGCCTTTTCTATAGCAAATTCGTTTAAAGAAATTTGAAAGGTGAGTATCTTTTAAGTTTCCAATTGCATTTGCAGCATTTCGCAAAGCTATTTTTAATCTATTGCTACCTTTAGGGGTTTTTGAACTCAGTAATTTCCCTCCGCTTATTTTGTTATTAGGAGCAAGTCGAAGCCAAGATGTAAAATGCTTTACAGTTTCAAATTCGTGAAAGCCATTGGGACCTATCTCGCTTATGATACTTAAAATTGTAGCATGACTCATTCCCTCAATACTCATTAAATCAATTCCTCCGAAGTATTGAAATGAAGCTTGGTTTAAGTCTATGCCTTTAATTGCATTTTTATTGATTCTTTTATGTGTTTTAACCGATGTTTTGAGTCTTTTCTTTTCTGGATCGGTATTGATTTGTTGTTTAAGGAAAGCTCCAATTTGTTTATCACATTCACCAATCTTTTTTTGATAAAACTCATATGACTCTAATTCTTGTTTAAGGCCAAATAAATAATCTTCGCGGTTGTTTCCTTTTAGTGCTTTTGCAATTTCTTCTTTAGATTTTCTGCAATTGCCATGTCGATGCTCAGATAGTCTTTCTGGGTCAAGATTTCCTTTGCAGATGTCAGTAATGATTGCCATTCCTGTAAGTCCACAGATATCATTTACAACCACGTCTAACCTAAAATTAAGAATCTTCAAGTACTTCTGCATTTTGTGCGAAGCCTCTGCTGCCAGGTCGAGCATATTTTGTCTTTGACGACAGTAAGTACGAAGTTTTTCAGTAGTCTCATCTGGTAAAAAACTACCCGTCAATAAACCAATACTGTGCAATTTTTGAATCCATCTGGCATCTTTTACATCTGTTTTTTTGCCGCCCAAAACTACTAAAATCTCTCATACGAACCTAAATGTGCTTTTTGCGCTTGCCATGTGTTACCAGCGGTTTTTTCCCTAATTATTTAATTGCGAATTTTTCAGAATTTATAAAAAACATTTTCATTACTAACTTGTCAATTGTGTTTTTAATCCCTCACGATTTAACAATTTTTCCAAAAGTTTATCAGCTGCAAAAAATACATCAACTTCTTTATCCAGCGCAACACATGATGATAATTGAATGCTATCTAATGTTCGCAAACCTTCATTTCCGTATTTTGTAATTAGATTTTTAGCTTGTTCTAAAATCAAACTGTCAGTTGCGATAAAAGTAAATTTTACAAAATCAGTTTCGAAATGTTTTATTGCTGTCAAAGCTTCTGATTTCGTTATGTCTTTAGTTCTAACTTTTTTCCAAACCGTTGAAGTAAACTCTAGTTTCGTAATTTCCGAAAGAAATATATGTGTAATTTTCTCTTGTTCAAATATTTTTTCAAGTATTTCGGTTCCTTCTTCTTGATGATACAATTTGAACAAAGAAGAAGTATCTAAAAATATTTTCATTGTTCAGTTTGTCTTTCCTCTATTACAGCATCACTTAGAGAACCCTTGAAATTAGCTAAGTTTTTCTTGCTTTTTGAAAAAGAAAAATCTGCCAAGGAGAAACCCTTTTCAGATTGACTTTGCACTTCCTCTAAAAAAGTAATTATTACTTTAACAGGATTATTCGTCGAATAATCTTTGTCAAGCTTTACATAACCATTTTGATAAGTTCCAAAAACTGTAATCATAATATTTTAAATTTCAATTCAAAGATAGCCAAAATTGTTAAAACTAAAAAAACACGCTTTTTCAATTTAAAATCAAGTTCAATTTTTGAGTTTTTTTTGATTACTCGGAATGCCGAACAAAAATCGATGGTAACGTTCCCATGGCAGGCGTAGAAAGCATTTCAACCTAAAAAGTTCCTACGAAACCATTAAGCTCAAAACTACTAAAATGTTTTATACGAAACGAAATGTGCTTTTTGCGCTTGCCATGTGTTAGCATAGGCGACGTTTTTATCATTCATTTAGACTTTCAATTATTTTTTTAAGAGTTTTATCGTCAATAGTATCAAACTCAGATTTGTCAAATATAGTTAAGAGATAAATTTCTATGTTTTCTGTTACTAAATATGAAATGACTCTTCCTCCCCCACTTTTTCCTTTTCCTTTGCTTTTAATAGCAATTCTTATTTTATAAGCGTTGTATCCAAGCGGCGTCCCTGTTTCGGGATTTTCTTCTAATATTTCATTTAGTTCAGATATTTCATCTTTTAGTGATGGGTACTTTTTAATAAGTCTTTTCGCTTCTTTTTTGAATCTATCTGTAGGAATAACCTTAAAGTTTATTAAGAAAGTCTTTAAGAGTTTGTTTTTCTCCTTTAGATTTTTTCAATACATCAACCTGTTCAAAAGCTTCTTTAAGATCCGATTTTATTTTATAAACCTCTTCAAATTTTTTAAGCTTTGATAAAATCTTTTCCCATTCAGTCAAAGAAAGCTGCACGGCTGTCGTTTGTCCTTTGCTGTCATTTACGTATTTAAGATCTATTTTCATTGAAACAAATGTACGAATTTCATGCTCAAATTTCAAAACGGAATGCTGACGAAAATGTTGCCTAACGTTCCCATGGCAGGCGTAGAAAGCATTTCAACCTAAAAAGTTCCTACGAAACCATGAAGCCCAAATCTACTAAAATGTTTTATACGAACCGAAATGTGCTTTTTACGCTTGCCATGTGTTAGCAGATGTGCGCTTATCGTATCACCCAATTCTCAATTTTAATACTATTAATTCTTTCAAACTCTTTAACGTTTTCAGTAACCATTATCAAGTCGTTTTCGATTGAAGTACATCCAATAAATAAATCAAAATCACTAATCAATTTCCCTTCATTTTGAAGTCTTGCTTTTTCTTTTCCATATGTCGGAATTGCATCAAAAATGGGCAATATTGTTAGTTGGCTAATGAATTTTTCAATTAATTTATGGTTCTTTTTGGGATTATTACTTTTCTCTGCACCAAAAACTAATTCTGCCAATGTAATCTCGGAAATTGCACAATTTTCTATTCCGACTTCATTCAATTTTTCAATTATATTAAATTTTCCTCTAAAGAAATGAATACAGATATTCGAGTCTAGCAGATATTTCATTACAAGTCAATTGATTTTTTTTCAACTCTTGAATTTTTAATATCACTTATAATTTCATCCGAAGTTCTTGAATCGTCCCACGCACCAAATAAAGTCTTTAAGTCAACATGTTTTTTTTCTTTAACTTCAATAGACTCGGTTAATTTTACAATTAATCGTTTCTTCGAGATGTTGTCAAGTTTAGTCAAAAATCCAAAGTATTTGTCAATGGTTGTATTTTTCAATGCTATACTCATAATTTTATCTTTTTGCAAAGGTATTAAAAAAGGTCTAATTTGACCTCTGCAGCTTTTTTGCGCATTTCTGCTAACGTTCCCATGGCAGGCGCAGAAAGCATTTCAACCTAAAAAGTTCCTACTAAACCATGAAGCCCAAATTTACTAAAATGTTTCATACGAAACTAAATGTGCTTTTTGCGCTTGCCAAAGCAATCGTACATAACGTTTTCGTGGTAAGCGAAGGTGGCGCTTTCAAACGAAGATTCCAAATGAAATCGTGTATTTTCTGCTAATCGAAATGCATCATTCAAACCTAAAAACCGCCACTTTTGCTTACCATGTGTTGAACCAAACCTTCGGTAGCATTCTAATCATACGATAAATTAACTACAAATTCACCGTAAACAAAAATTCAATCTATAAATTTTTGTTTATGACATTCAA
>Ga0247833_1001323_pt1 | contig 40695 bp, 28 predicted proteins | sample LaCruzMarch2015__7_FD_187117 | JGI IMG/M metagenome (GOLD analysis project Ga0247833, IMG submission 187117) | Freshwater microbial communities from meromictic Lake La Cruz, Castile-La Mancha, Spain - LaCruzMarch2015_8m | ecosystem: Environmental > Aquatic > Freshwater > Lake | place: Spain...
ACCTCAGCAATGACGCTCGGATCAAGAATATTACGTACACTAGTCCAAGATGCATCATATGACAATCAAGTCCACTAATCCGCCGCGTGAAGATAATAAAAGGCAAGGAATATCTGCAACAATATTTCGTCCAAGTGGACGTTCATTATCTTTGGTTACATGGGGAGGGGGGGTTAATCATAATGACAATGGTGGCGGTAGCCTTGGGGGAAGCAGTGGTGGTTGGAATACCGGTAGTCTGATGAACATTATTGGTGGAAACATTGGGGGGGGACCTATGATCCAACGTACAACAACAAAATCAACGGCAACCATCCATCATCAAAAGACTACAGCAACAAATAACATTGATGATCAATTATCTGTACAATCTACGAAACAAAATGAGTTAAATAATTATATGACATTAATGATCGATGCAGCTCATAATAAGTCATTGGGGGATCTTGATAAATTGCGCAATGTTATCAAAGAAAGAAAGGAGCGAATAGAGAATGATGCTATAACAGATCATAATACAAAGATTTCTTTACTAATGCCCCAGATTGATTCAGTCGACAACAACCAAATACTTTTGTGCCACAGTCTTAGGCAGAGCCAGGAGGCATTATCAATTCAAGTTAGAGAACAGAAGAAGCTTTTTGTAAATGAGCGATCTGCTCGTCAAAGTGACAATAATAAGGCAGTTCGTGTAATCAGAGAACTTCGTAGTAATATCAATTCACTCAATAACCAAATTGCTACATTGGAGCATCGTGTTGAAGAAGAGCGTCAGCATGCTGATCAAGTGAGAGCGGAGTGTAACGCATCACACTCAAAGGCAATGCAGCATGAAGAAACTGTGATTGAAACACTTCGTAGCACCATTGCTGTATTGGAGAAACAGCTTCAACATGCTGATCAAGTGAGAGTGGAGTGTAACGCATCACACTCAACGGCAATGCAGCATGGAGAAACTGTGATTGAAACACTTCGTAGCACCATTGCTGTATTGGAGAAACAGGCCGTAGATGAACGTGAGAGAGTAATCTATGAACGTGAAAACGCACAAAGACTTTTGGACAATGCCATGGCAGATAGAGACAAGGCTGAGACATACCTATCGACACTTCGTGACCAATCTCAGCGTCTTGAGAGTGAATGCGTTAATTATAAAGCAAATATTGCTGCACTTCATGATACGTCGAACGGGAAGGATTATGAGATTAATCGATTGAGAGAGCGTGTGTCCAAAGTCGAGTGTGATGCGTCGTCAAGACTTGCTGCACTGCAAGATATGTCGAACGAGAAGGATTATGAGATTAATCGATTGAGAGAGCGTGTGTCCGAAGTTGAGCTAGTCGAGCGTGATGCGTCGTCAAGACTTGCTGCACTGCAAGATATGTCGAACGAGAAGGATTATGAGATTAATCGATTGAGAGAGCGTTTGTCCGAAGCTGAGCGAGTCGAGCGTGATGCGTCGTCAAGTCTTGCTGCACTTCGTGATACGTCGAACGAGAAAGAGAATGAGATTAATCGATTGAAAGAGCGTTTGTCCGAAGCTGAGCTAGTCGAGCGTGATGCGTCGTCGAGACTTGATGCAAATACACCTGCCGACGAACACCAAGGTAATACTGGTGTCCTTAGCCATTGGAATATACCTGAAGAGGAGCGAACAGGTGAACTGAATAAAAAATGGAGTCAATGTGTGTTCTCCAGCATTCATCAAGAGATTCGACAAATCTTAGACGAGATTATTGGTACGAGTAATGAAGACTGCGCTGCAAAGGCATTGTTGAAAATTGCAGACAGAATCAAGAATCATATGGAGGAACAACACAAAGTCGCAGTCAAACTCGATGTAAAAGATACACCCGAATATTTAACCGAAGATTTGATAGAGGAGATACAAGGATGCAGCAGACTCACTGCAGCTCAAAAGATTATCGAGAAAGGTTATCTTTCTACGGTAGCTATCAATGTACTTTGGGATGTGCTGCAACTAGATCACATTACGCCTAGGATGATTATGTATTGGGATCCAAGACATAGTACTTATATTGAATTTATGCGTCAATCTCACCACACAAATTATCAGCTTTTACCAGGTAAAGTTAATGATATGAAAAGCGAAGCACTAACAATAGATATGAAGGAGGGATTTGATAAAGACGAAAAGTTTGTCGGATTTGTACCAGTTGCCAACAATAGCATACATATGAGAAGGGCATACAATGCTGTGTGTGATGAGGTGAGGAAAATATTCTCATCGTGGCAAGAAATAGGAATTGAAGAGTTGGCTGTTGCACATGCCAAGCGGTTATTCGCGAATAGGTATTTCCGCGACGCACCAGAAAATTCACACAACAACCTCAACAATAGTGTCGACATTGGTAATGATAATAGTGACAACATCAACAACAGTGACGATTTAGCTTTTGATAATAGTGTTATCATGGACGATGATAATAATGAATCTGTACAGCATATCGAGGATAATGATGTTCCAGGAGGTCCAGATAGTGAATTTAATCCGTCAGCGATAGCTCGCGCACAAGAAATGCATGCGGTATCTCACACTATGCCTCATCGTACCCGTCATCGTACCCGTCGACCTTCTCAAGTAACAGTTCATCGTGTCAAAATAGATGGACATAATTGGCGTGATTCGACATTGTCAGGATTTAAGGTGAGTCCGGTTGTTAACCTTGAATTCAGTAAAGAAGGCATACTATACAATGAGAGTTTACAAATAGGATCAAATGAAGTTAGCCGTACTAGTATTAATACACACGACGTAATATTTGGAGCGGAAACAAATATGATGTCTGCTGATTACAGGGCTTGGGATGATTTACTGAGAAAATATGTTGATACGTATATTCGTTATTATAAGCCACGTAAAACAGCCGAAAGACAGAATCCAAATGGAAATATGTTGACTACGACTCGGCTATGTATTATGATATGGTACATCTTTCGGAAACATTATTCTGGTAACGTATCTCGAATAATGAAAGCAATTCGTAAAACGATAAATGGAAAGCTAGTCATTGTATATGTCGAGTACACCGCACTTGCTGGATGTCAATTGATCGCAACAAGAATTAGAGAGCGTGCTAACCAAGTAATGAATAACAAATCATTTGCATATGATGTACGCTGGGCAGTTGAGGGAGAGAATGAGTCGACCAGTAGCAATGAGGGAGAGAATGAGTCGACCAATAGCAATGAGGGACATAATGGGTCTAGTGATTCGGAGGAAGGATTACAAGATGATCACGAGGATAGTCATGAATGGACTGATGTTGAGGATGATGACGATGATGATGATGATTCCGTGGTCGATGATGATGTTGAGGATGATGACGAAGATGATGATGATGACGAAGATGATGATGATGATGGTGATGATGGGGAAGATGATGATGCATAAAATGATGACGAGGATTGTGATTGACTATTTCATATCGAATTGATACACCATGGCTCGCGATTGATTCAATTGCCAAGTTTTATAAAACACTACTTGGATGTTACGTCGTTAGGACTCAACGACGAATAAGTACTCCTGATAATGATTACAACGCATTTGACGTAGATGTAGCTACTGTCTGTGTCGGTCCAGGAGTTCACTTAATCTTTGTAGAGAATGATGATGATGATGATGATGATGATGATGATGATAAATCTATCCCTGCACAACAAATAATGGATGGAATACATGTCTGTATTTACGTCCCCAACTTCCAATCAATGTACAACTCATTACAAGAACGAAATTTAATATGGACGAATCCTCGATTTACACATTTAGATAGTTGTAATACCTGGGAGGAGTGTTGGGCATCACGTACATTCCGATTTAAGGATATTGTTGATATAGATACGGGGGTTAAGGTAATTGAACTTGAACATGAGGTCCGACCATTGACTCATGGTCAATATATGAAAGTACCACCCTACCTACCGAGGTAAAAAAACCTTATATCTACATGCTGTCTGGAGGAGTAAGTGGAATGAAGAAGTGTATGTGTTTATGGGTTAAAATGGTTATCTAGGACGCAGTTTTTTCATATTATTCGTCCTCTCTCATTAAACCTGCCATACTTTTATACTGAGATGGAGACACGTCATTTTTATAGACGACGTTTTCATGTGAGCCAAAAGTCTCCTTCCGACGTTATTTGTCCTCACAGGTGAAGGTGTAGTACAGATCTTTGTTCTTAGCTTGCGCATTAAGATGGATGCGTCACCCCCATCCTGGGTCTGTACAGCTTCATTATTCCTTAAGAACCTTGCCATATTCAATATCCCCAGGCTCAGGTCCGGCAACCTTAGCAATCACCCCAATAAAGTTAACAATGTTGCTATCGGCATCTCTCAAGGCTGCAATGAATAGACTATTCCAGAACGGTTCGCCGTCACTCGTGTAATTCACAAGTACGACGCTGCAGTCCTCACCGGACTCTTCGGCATCACATATCGTCTTGACCTTACTTGCATGTGTTTCTGACCCCTGTAGGAATCGACAGTTCCTACCCAAAACGTCTGACTGAGTGTATCCCGTAAGAGATAAAAAGTCATCACTTGCATATACAATTGGATTGTCGTGCAAACTTGGATCTGTAATAATGAAGCAATGTTGAGAGTTTTGTATACTCCGAATTAATGAATAATCCTCTAGATCAAGCTTTGTGATTATTCCTCCTCCACCACCTCCCAACGATGATGACTTGGATTCATCACCGCCACTAGAGGAAGGAAACATTGATAATCCATCACCATCCTCACCACAACCAAGTAAGTCAATGACGGGCAAACGTTCATTGGCATCACACCCCTCCAATAATGTATTGGCATCGTCTGGTGGGAGTCGACTACGGACGATGCTCTTCAATGTGGCATTCTCTCGTTGTAAGTCAGACACATCCTTTTGTAAACTTTCAAAGAAGAACTTTTTACGTAACCGTGTCCGTCGGGCCAGGATGCGATTGCGTTCACGTCGACGATCCTGTGAGGCCTGAGACTTGGGACGGGTTGCATCGTGACTTGATACCGCTGTTTGGTGTGTTGCGGAGGAGAATATTGGTGGAACACCAACCCCACTGGGGCGTCCTACCCCACCAACCCCACCGCCAACCCCGAGAGAGCCGGGATGACGCTGGAAGGTGGAAGTTGATGCACTTGCGGCAGCGAAGGAGTAATGTCCAACAATCTTCATGGGCACAGCAATTGCCGGGGCGGCAGTTGACGCTACATCAACACGAGGTCGTTTGATGGGAGGTGGTTGCAACAACAATGGCGCAGAAGGTTCTTGCATGATGCGCTGTTGTTGTTGTTGTTGTTGTTGTTGTTGTTGTTGTTGTTGTTGATGCATCATCATGTGTTGTACCTGTTTCATTTCCCCCGTCAGGTGGTCCCCATTGGATAGACAAGAGTCGGCGGTAACGACACTGGGTGTACAGACACCCCCAGCGTTGTCGTTTGATGGAGTTTCCCACGTTTGCTGCGGCTGCTGTTGATGGAATAATTGTTGATCGTGCCGCGGCTTATTACTCGGTGCATTAAACGTCTCAGGACCGCTGTAATATGTGAGGAGAAAGTAAATCCAGCGCGTTGAGCAAGGGATTAATTATCGTACTAAATAAGTCCTCGTCCACCACGAATTAAGTAGAAGATGAACTCACCTAAAGTCAAAGCCACCGTCATTAATGTCCTCGAGTAAATACTCAGCCAGAAGATCGAAATCAAGGCCGTCATTATTCATGCTGTTCCACTCAGAACTAGTGCAGCCGCCAACACCGCCGCCGTCGCCAACGCACGATGATGAATTCTGGTAGTCTAGGGCGGTGGAGGACGGAGACATTATTTGTTGTAGCGCGTGAGGTTAGTTAGGTCGGCACCTTGGGTCGGCGGCTTAGAGATCTTCAACGTGATTGATGGCTTTGTTCCGCAGTGACGAGTTTCAGGTATCTACGTAGTCAAACTAAAGAGGGTACCAGATGCGCGGCGACGCCATGCCATCAAGGATTAAAACAATGCCGTTCGGCGATGCTGGTCGAGCTCGAAAGACGAGAGAAATCCTTTACGACGGCAACGATGATGATGATCCTGCCACCGTGGAGGAAGATGCCGCCATTAACAATAACAAGGAGGACGAACACAATGACATCCTCCTTTCATGTAGACAGATCGCTTCGGATCTCATCGATGCCATGTGTCACGCAATCCTTCGTCTAGGGAGTCAGAAAGAGAAGGACGAAGAATGTATTCCACCATTTAAATCGTACTTGACCCTGATGCAACGTCTTGATTACTACATTGACGACTTTTGTCGTCAGTCTTCGGGACGACCACTTGACAAAAAATCAATTGTTCATCGTCGTCTTCTCATGGCAAGAGTAATCATTGATATTTGTTCCAGGAGGACATACCCATGTCTGCCTCCGCATTCGGATGCAGGATTGGATAAACGTCTCGCACTTATTGATGCTCCCACATCATTCTGGCAGGATCAATGTGCTAAGTTGAGGGAATTACGATTCGGACCGGATATTACCGATGGAAATGGCCAGTATGAGGCGATAGATTGTCAAATGGTGGCATTGGAGGCATTATCTGAGCTACGTGCCGAACTTATCCGTGCAGAGGCCATTTCGAATACAGAGGGGGAGAACGTGGCAGCCCAAAAGCTCGTGGACGATGTTATCAATGACTATTTCACGAAGACTAGTGCCATTGACAAAAGACTCAAGAAGGTGGGAATGACTCACTACGCAGACCTATTTGTGCCCGAAAATACTCTCTTCGTCAATGACGGGGAGGCGGATGATGATTCCTCCCCGACGGATGGGATTGAGGGTATGATCCAACACAGAGTATTTCCTCTAAAGAATCTCCAAATTGAGATCCTACGACTATTTCGATTTTGGGAGAGTGAGTATTTGACACCCCCTGCTCTTTATGCTAACGATTATTTCAAGCATGATGAGGTAGCATTGCCATCCAATAAGGCAGTAGCATTGCCATCCAAGAAGTCATCAGTAACATTGCCATCCAAGAGATCAAGAGCTCCATCTCCACCTAGGAAAGCAAAGACGACAACAACATTGAAATTTGATTCAGACAACGCGGAGACATTGTCCGACGACTACTCTCCAGCACCACGATCCAAAAAGATGAAGGGGAAAGGAAAGGTACGAGTGCCCTACTCGGACAAGGAGAAGAAGATGCTTATGGATGGTGTTGAGGCGTTTGGTGTTGGTCAATGGGCCAAGATATTGGAACACTATGATTTCACTGAAAACAATAGGACCAGTGTCAATCTCAAGGATTTGTATAGGACCCTAACGAAGAAGGCAAACAAGGGTTTGAATGATTAATAAATAAAGTCGTGTTTGAAGTAGTATTTTCTTATTGCATAGAATGAGTTTGATTACTCTTTAATAATGACTACCATTGAGGTGAACAGCATTGCTATATGAGATAGATTACAGGAGGAGAAAAGTGACAGAAGTAATTTAATACAATTTCTAATCTAATATGTCTAATATGTCTAAATAATTCAATCGTACCAATCCTTAGCCAAATAATGCGACTAGCTGCAACGTAACCTGAAGAGGTGTTTTCTATTGCTAAAAAATACTCAAAAGTCATTGGGTCCAGAATCGTCTGAGCCAAGTCACTCAGCACGATGCTGCATGATTGAAAGACCAACTTGCCTGTTCATTGTCGATGATAGTTGTAATATCATTTCCTGCTGTGCCTTCATTTGGTTCTGCAGGCGGGTTACAAACTGTAAATACTTCACAACTTCGATTGGTGTATCCGACATGATGGCGTGTTCTAATGCGCTCATCTCTTCATTGTCTTGTAAAGTTACTGCTGGTGGATATGCCTTTATGAGCGTGGAAAGCACTTCGTAAGTTGGTGGATCACGCTGGCAGTCTTCATCTCCTGCGAACAGTTTACATGTACTGTCACACGCTAGATGCAATGGAGTCATACCATCCAGGTCTTGAATGGAGCATGTGGAGGGAGACGCACTCGCGAGCAACTGAATAATCGACAAATCGGCACGAGTTCCTGCCGCAATGTGAAGAGGAGTACGGTTCATACAGTCAACCAGATTTGGTGATTCAGGCAGCAATTCAAGTAAGATTTGAACCACGTTCAATGGAGGGTTGAATCGAGAGCATGCGTGGAGACTTTGGGACATGAATATAGAAGACAATCGAACGTAGATCCCGTGATGTTTAAGCGGATATTGCTCTGCCTGTTTCATTTCTGGTCATGAAGAGATTAATTAAACCTCAATTCTCATTCGTTTCTCCCCCCAAGCAAAGCAAAAGGAACCTCCAGTCGTCCTCCACGGAAGTGCCGCACAGCACCACTCTGAATACTGATGTAACCGTCAATTTAATTTTCAAGCAACGCAACTAGTATGTCAATACCTTTCTTTGTCTTAGTTTCCCGCTGTGGTGGCGACTTCCACGAATCAACAGCTGCACCATTGAAGACCATGAATTTGTTATCTTTACGAGCAAAGAGATCTTCATTTATTTGCTCAAAGCCAGTTGGTATAGGACGGGGGGTGTGGAAATCAATTTGGTTCTTTGTTGACTTTTTGCAAATATTAATCCCTCTTGAAGCGGCCTTCATAATAAACTTGGCTTCATCAAAACTCCGCAGATCCTTGTTCTGGCCAGAAATCTTATCACGCTTTGATGGATCCGTGGGAAGTCTTTCGCCAATCGCATATGCCTGTTCCAACGGACTTATATTGCAAATTGATTGGTCAAAGAATGAGGAGTAGAGCTTAAGTGAAGACTCAGTCGTGATATCACTTCGCCTGTAGCCAATTGATGACATATCGATGATTTCAGTATAGGACTTCTCTGCTTTTGCAAGATGTTTCCATCCAGTATACATCATCTCTGCAACTCCTACAGAGTAAAGATCCGTCTGTTTCAATGATTCTATGAGTTCTGGTGGATGAATGTCGTTGTAACTCAATTCCCCTTCCTCCACTTTCTCCTCCAGATAATTAAAGTGCCCGTGTATTGTGGTTGCAACTCTAATTGCTGACACATTTTCATTCAATCCACGGTACGGGCCAGATTGAATCTCTTGGCAAATATGGGCAGACTCAGCAAGCTTTCTAATGCCCTGTACGTCATCTGAGTCAATACCAACGCCGACACGGTTCAAGCATGCTGCAAACTCTGCCCTTTTTTCCTGACAAGGTCGTCGAGGCATGGTGGGATTACTCGCGTAATCAACGTACATAGGATTTGGAGGTGCACAGTTCTCTTTCAAGCTACCCAGATAATATGGATCGCCAGCTGTCAACGCATATTGTGGCGTGGAAGTAGCTTCAATTAGTTGACTTAACGAATTCTTGTTCTTGGCATTAAACCCATGCCTGGTAACGTAATCTTGTAGAGAAATGCACCCTTCGTCATTTTCTGTTGTCTCATCATGTCCACCATGGCCCAATGATTGCACGCGTTCGTCAAACAAGGTTATCATAGATTCATTAGGTATTGCTGCTTTTCTAGGAGAAAGATTGGTAGCACTGCCTAACTCTCCATCGTCCAATGAAGACTTGTGCTGATCTTCGTGCGAGAGACGAGATGGTGTGGCCCAGGGCCGAGCAAACACTTTGTCAAAATTTGATAACTCTGTCGGTCTGTATAAACGGTCAAACCGGGGAGGCAGTGACGAACTGGAAGGATTGCTATTCATCCGCATCCACATCCTTTGCTGAATATATGTTTGAATAGCAAGTTTCCACCAAACAGACAGAGCATCGTTTTGAGCGCGACATCTTTGCTTTACTCGATCAATCCTAGCTAGATCGTCATTGATATTCATCAAACCGACAGAGTCATGATTCCTATATACACGATTCTTTTCTGCACAATTTTCGTCCTCCGAGTCACTCCAATCGACACCAAACATGCTCTGATATGCCTTCATTGATTGCAATGATCCACGACCTGCATTCACATGAAAATTGTGCAGGTAGTAGTCATTCTCTAGCTCCCAAAGCGGAATGTTATTCTGACTTGGGAGGTAATATCCAAGGAAAAGATTCATTGCATCCTGTTTTAGACGGTCTGTAAATGCATTGGAGTAATATCTTCGGATGGAAGTAAGAAGTTCTTTGTGTTTTCCAAGCTGACCGGGTATATTCGAATTCGCGCCTGCAGATGCTACCTTTTTATGTGCTTCCGACCCTCCGTACTGGAGTGCGATTTGGTCACCAATTTCCACATACATGTCAATGAGCATCCGTACAACTATAGAAGAAGGATCTAACTTCGGACTAGAGCGAATCCCCATGACCACCAATTGTTGGCCAAGGGCCTCCACCCCAGCACTAAACTGTGCAACATTAGTCCTGTCTAAACAGTCGATGCAATTTGTCCGCAGTATACCCATCTGCTCCATTGGGAAGAATAGAATATTTCCAAAACCCTTATTCCCTAGACGTTCCACCTCGGCATTCTTCTCGCTGTCATTGTCGAATGGTTCGATACTCCCGCCCTTAATAATCTTCCACTGTGGACTACTGCAAAAGAATCCTGTTTGATTTACCGACCATGTCGCAACATCGTTTAACGAGCTGCTTACGTTGAGATTGCGATGTTTGCTTATGTGACTGTAGTCAAGGGCGCAGTACAGGATCTTGTGACCATCGTCGATGTGTTGATTGATGTAATCAATGGCGTTTCGGAATTCGTTACCCACGATGACCTCACGTTCGCGCTTCTCAGACTGCTTGACCAAATCCACGACAATGACCGGACTTCCGTATCGTTTCAACAGATCCTCGAAGTGGGCCTGTGTTGCCTGATAGGTGGGATCGACGCGATTGAGCACGATAGGAGGTTTGGGCATAGTCACAGAACTTTCTTGGGTCCAGAAGGTAGGTATCGATCCTCTTATTTGCAGATATGAAGAGAACACTCCCTCAGGCGACGAGCTTTCATCATGAAGTATTTGCTCATGCTCCACATCGTTGGCCACCTTTCCACGGTCACTCACGCCTCGTTTTAGATACCGCGTCCCTGCAAAGTGACGACTTCTACGAGCAAGTAGCATTAGGTTCAACGACCTACCGTAGTCGTGAAGTTTACGTTGAATGAATGCTCCATGAACCACGGGTAAGACCCAATTGAAGCTTGTTATGGAGTTGGTACATTCCTCAAGCTCAAGGGTAAGGAAATAGTTCCATTGATACATATCTTTACACTGGCGAGGGGGGGATGGTCGGCTTGTCATACCAAGAAAGTTCTCTTGCAAACTCCGTGTTAGGTCGTAGGTGTACGAGAAGAAGAAATTCTTTGTCAAGTCAATGACTTGGTACAACCCCTGATAACGCAATTCTGCAATCTCTCGATTACTCAATCCCAAACCCACAGACCGCTTACCCCGATTCCACATGGAGAGTAACATCGACGATGGATCGTTGCTGTATCCAGCAGCGACTGTTCCCAGTGACGAATCCGAGGGGGTCGATCCAGGTGTACCTGACTTGCCACGTTCGGCAGGCTTAAGAGGGAACGTCTCAACACTCTTGATCGTATATATGCTATTTCCTCCAATACTACCAACCTTCGCTCGCTTTGTAATCAACGTTAGGTAGTAGCAGTCGAGGAATCGTATGAAGCCCAATATTCCATACGCCTTGCATATTGGTTTAAGTCCAGTCGTTGTGGCGCCACCGATGCGTAGATGAGATGCACGTTCGTCATTAGGATTAATGCCAGTTAAGATACTTTCTACAACCTGAGATTGATCCCCTACAACTCCTCCTGCGGCTTGCTGTTCCAATGACATTCCACCTGATGATTTGTTCCCATCGTTGATCATGTCGAGCATATCCCGGACTTCCTGTTGAGTATATATTGCAGGATCCTCAAACATAAAGTCGGACAATTGTCGGAATGACGATGTCGTCTGCTTTTGCGAGTGTTGTTGCTGTTGTTGCGCATTGTTACCGACTGTGTTGCCACCGGCAGAAGCAATGATTTGACCACTTGATGTTGTCGGATAGAATCCTCCAGCGGTGGGGTCTTTTGGTCCAGCAGTTGCCGTGGTGGTAGCAATGGTTGCAATGTTTGACGGACTGACCGTAGTGCTAGTAGAAACACCTGGTGGATCCATCTTTGGAGAAGTAGCGCTGCCACCCCCACTGCCAGCAACGAGTGTATAGTCAATTTGACTATCAATTGTAGTGTCGTTCTCCTCAGCGACTGAATTATTGTTAGCAATAGCATCAATGCCGATGACATCGCTTCCCTCTCTCGGTGACGATGACGAAGATGCTTTGACAATTGATGGAAAGTCGGCGTTCGTCCCACTGCCACCACTTCCGATTCCTCCTCCCTTTTGAGTAAATGTTGAAGATGTAGACGTGGTCGATGTCTCAATGAGCGTCCTATCCATCTTCATAATCCTATATTGAGTTGCTCCCTTATTGCATGCCACGAGATAGTAGTAGTTTCGAGTCGAGAACAGCTCAAATCGTTCAAGTCGCGCAGCGTACGGCTCAAGCGTTGGTTCCACCTTCTCCTTCTTACTCGTATCATTATTACCATCCCTCGATGACTGCCGTCGTCGTCGTTTGTCCTTCATAAAACTCATGCTATTACCCGTAGTTTGTTGGTGCGGAGGCGGAGGATCCATTGGGTCGGCGGCGATGGATCGAAAGTAATGATCGTCGTCATCATCTTCTTCTTCGTCTTCTTCTTCGTCGTGGACGCGATCGTCCTCTTGGTCAAATTTGAACATCGTGATTGTGAAGTGTGTGAATAATATGTGAGGTAAAACGTACAATTGCTTTCCCCTTCAACTTTCAACATGGCTAGAAATCATGAGAACCACGAGCCCAGACGATAGATCTCATGGCATTGTGCCTAAATATGCGCTGTGAAAAGTCATGTACAAGTGGATTGTTTGCATCGTATCCACTTCTCTGTCACTCTCAACGCTTGCGGTCGCGAGAGAGTCGTCATTGAAGATTTGTGCCACGACAATAAAAATACGCGGAGGCGATGGGAATGTTGTGTCACCGGATCCATTGCTGGCTAAAAATAACGAGGATGTTCGCAGAAGAAGGAATAAATTCAATCTTCTCTCTTCACCAATATTATCTCGTTGGAGAAACAAACGAGAGCGATTAACGAAGCGTCCTATTGACAAACTCAATGAAAAGTTGGAAGAAGCAAGACGAAAATTCTTTGATAGTATGGCAGCTGTTAGTTTGACACTCATCAATCAGGAGCAAGATGCAACATTGTACAATGGTACCTTTGTGGATGGCAATGATGATGAAGTTACGCCTCAGAGTAATCTGTTGTTGCCCAATCGAAGATTTTTGTGGTAACGACTGCTGCTCTACCTTGGATGACTGGAACGGCTGTTAATCCGTTGCTTAGGGCTGCTTACTTGACACGAAGAGTGAGAGAAATCAATGGCAATTATGCATCAGTGAATTATTATGAACAAACGAATGAAGATGGTTTGATTAATGTCAATTCTACAGACTTGGATAGAATGTCAATGCAACGACCAATGGTGACACTTGTCATACCTTGGCTTGAGCTGGAAGAGGACAGGATTGAGTTATATGGCACTGATAGAATGTTTAATATTATGCAGGAACAGGAGAATTATATTAGTGATTGGTTACGAAATGAAGCCAAGTTGGCAGATGTTGCCGACGCTGATACTGGTTTAAAGATAATATTCTACTCTGCACGATATCATTCAGGACTAAAGTCGATTTTTGCCATGGGTGATATGGTGGGTGATTATGTGCCGCAATTCGTAATCAGACTGGTGACAGTGCCATGCTAGAAAAATCAGTCTGTATATTGGAAGAGTTGGAGCATCTGAACTGGTATCGGGCACCTGGAGAGGGATGGACGAAGGTGTTCGAGTACGTTGTAGGAATTATTCATACTAACTACTTTGAGTATGCAGCGACACAATTTCATGGTCTATGGACTGCTCCAGCAATACTAGCCATGTCGTCGGCGATGATACGAGCTTACTGTCACAAAGTGATTAAGTTATCAGGTATCCTTCAAAGCTATGCACCAGAGAAGGAGAGCATCGAAAACGTCCACGGTGTTCGAGCTGATTTTATAAATGAAGGTAGGCGTAGGGCAGAGCATTTCACTGTGAAGAGAATCGAACCATTGGATGAGGAAGTGGAAGGACAGGTATATTACATTGGAAAAATTCTTTGGGCAAAAGGATTCAGACAATTGCTAGAGCTAGAAGAATTCTATCGTGAGTGTACAGGGAAATACTTTGCGCTTGATGTATATGGTAGTGGGCCTGACGAAGAGGAGGTAAAGCGAGCTTTTCGCGGTCGTCGACATCGTTTGAACAGATATGATGAAGAAGGGGCTGAGAATTCAGATTTGGATGATCTGTCGCGATTAACTTCACATAGAATAACTTCACATGATCTTGCGATGCCCAAGACGTGGTACGAATGGCGTCGTCAGTCAATACCTGCTAATTTTTCGGGTCCAGTTGACCATGCACAGCTTGGAGAGAGGTACAAGGTATTTGTCAATCCGAGTATCTCAGAGGTGCTTTGCACTACTACATACGAAGCCCTTGCCATGGGAAAATATGCAATAATTCCACTTCACGAGAGCAACAAATTCTTTGCACGATTTCCCAACTGTATGTTCTACAGTAGTAAATGGGAATTCGCTGCAAACCTTAGATGGGCTCTGACTCATGAACCTGAGCCCCTTACGCCTGACCATGCAAAGGACTTCACTTGGGAAGCAGCGACAGATAGACTCATCCGCTCATCTGCAATAACGAGAAGTGAGGCGAAAGAGCGTGCAATCCTCGGCACGATAAACTTGATGAAAGGATAGCCTTCTTTCATCGTGAACTTGGTAAAGGTACAACAGGTGATAAGTTGCGACACATCCTTGGTGGTTGTCCTGTCAGCAATCGAGACAAGTATGAAATGGCCAAACATGGTTTGGACCAAGATGGTTCTGAAAATGAAGGGCTCAGTCAAAAGTTTAAGACATCATCTTTCGTTCGAGCAATCCAGTCCCCCTTTAGAGTTGGCTAATTAGTTTAGCGCTGTATCGAGTCGCCTGATGCTTGGTACACTGACTAAAGCGAGATTTCCTATTGGGTGATAACCCGCCGTTCGGATAATGAAAAAGGGAATTCTTGGTCATTGGCAAAATACTTTAGTGAAAGGTGAAAGGAAGAATACTTCAACGAGTGATGAAATATGCTTTGCTGGTGTATCTAGGACGGGCAGGACAAAGAAGATTCAAAGTTCCATTCTACCTTACTTCGTGCTGGGTTAAGAATTAACAAGTCTGTTTGTGTACATTGCAGGGGAAAATATTCATTAAGTAATTATTAATCCAATATTTCAATCATTATCGGCATAAAGTAATGCTACCAATTTTTCCTGCCTGCTGTATCGTCTTCCCCGTTTCATTGACAAATCAGCCTGAATTTGCATATCCATTAAACCGCAAAGTCGTGATGGCCAAGGCATAGAGCTGTCGCCAAAATCCCAAACACAAAGAATGGTTGACTACTCGCCTGATACTTCACATCATTGGCCACCGGATCTGGCAGTAGCAATGTGGCCTGGAAATAAATCTGTGGCAAAATCAAGCCCAAAATAATAGCCGCATAAGTCGTTTCACCAATGCTGTACAAATACGCCGCAACGCCAAGCTGGGTGAGTGTGACACTGCCAGCACAAATATATTTGGCACCGTCAATACCAAATGCCACGGGAAGTGAATTCAGGCCCATCTGCCTATCTCCCTCGACTGATTTGAAATCGTTTACAATGGCAATACCAAGTCCGGCAATTGAATAGAGAACGGGACTGCATTTGAATGGATGATGAGGAAAGGTAAGTATTACAAGAGATAAAATACAAAATCCATTATTGATATCATTGAATACATAGCACACTGCATCTACTTACAGGATGAAGTATACAGGTCGATCAAGCTCGCCAAACACAGCCTGACCACACCACCAGGGCAAACTAATGTACGAACACCCCAGTGCATAATTCCCCGCCCAACCATTCTGTTTCAACTTCAAGGGCGGTGCAGAATAAATGTACGATATGAATGAACCAAAGACACTCAATGCCAATACTACCGGAAAGTCATGTCCTGCCCATACATCAAGTCCATACGATATACCAAGTCCACCTAATAATAGAAAAAAGATTTGAAATATCACCTGTCCTTCACTAATTGCACCACTGGGGATGGGTCGATAGGGTTCATTAATTGCATCAATTTCACGATCGTACCTATGAAAGGATGTGTAAATTATGAAGAAGTATACAGGACAGGAACCAGATGGATGATTATCAAAATAATACAACAGATGAGAATCAAACACTACAAATATGAACAAAATACTTTACCAATCGTTGATTGTTTGTGTATAGCCCGTTAGAAATGGCCCAGCAAGGATCATGGCCACTAGCCCCTTGGTGGCATCTTGGAATCCCAATGCTACATCTCGATCAGTTGGATCGAATGGATTCCACATCCAATGATAATTGCCCGATGCGGCAGCACCGCACATGACACCCCAAATTAATGGTATCCATGTTACCGGCTTGGTCAGTTGGAGACGAATTTTCCATATGTCGGTGGTGGTTGATGATGCACCCTTGACACCGAGGAGTTGACGTACATCCGCGGAACCATCAGATACTTCACGGTTGGATTTGGGTGGTGTTGCGTAAAGCTGTGTTGATGATGACAATGTTGACGACAATATCGATGACGATGGGAAGGGATGGAATGATGACGTGGATGACGATGACGACGATGACGATACCTCGTCGTTTTTATCGATCGGGAGCATGAATAGTCGATGGTGTTGCTGCCATTGTTGTTTGGTGGATAATAATGATGATGCTCCCAACGTCGTCGTTGTACTACTCGGTGAAAATGCCACCACCGACGCAATTGGTAGTAGTAGAATAGAGACTATTATTAAGAGTGGCGACTTCATTGCTTGCAGGAGTGGGGTGGGCGGGGGAGTTGAAGCGGGAAGAGTTGAAGTCACATTCTCTCTTCTCCTCCTTCACTCCTTCACTACTTCCTCATCGGGTGAAGACCAAGCAATGTCGCAGCTGCTGGTCTTCACGTGCTGCCTCTGCTGGTGCATTATCGTTCGGAATGTCTCATCCTTCATCGCACCGTCATCGTCGTCAATCATCGATAACGCCAGAATTACAACAACACCCTCCACCACCGCAAGGAATGCCGCATTATTCTCACCTCCAGGATCGGCCGGGACGGGTAATGGTTGGATCGATCCGTCCTCTCCAGTCAATACTGCCGCGTCTCTTCAAAAGACATTGGCGGAATGTATGAAAGGTTCGACATTCCATAAACGTATTTCTATACTAGGTTCCACGGGAAGTATTGGGACGCAAACTTTGGAAATTGTGGATGCCTGTCCGGACAATTTTAGCGTCGACGCCTTAAGTGCTGGGAATAATGCAGAACTAATGGCCGACCAAGTTATGAGATACAAACCCAAGGTCGCGAGTTTATCCACACCCGAGGCAGCTAACAAGTTACGTTCGATATTGAAAGAGAGAGGATGTGCTGATATGCCGAATATTGTGTACGGTCCAGAGGGCATCGTTGAGGCTGCGACGGTGTCATCTGCTGATACTGTAGTAACTGGCATCGTCGGCTCAGCGGGACTATTACCAACGATTGAGGCAATCAAACTTGGGAAAGATATTGCCTTAGCCAACAAGGAGACACTTATATCTGGGGGGCCTGTCATCAATCCTTTGGTGGAGAAGCATGGAGTGAATATGCTCCCCGCCGATAGTGAACATAGTGCAATATTTCAATGTTTACAGGGTGTACCACCTGGTGGACTTCGACGGATCATACTAACAGCAAGTGGGGGAGCATTTAGGGATCTAACAAAGGACGAACTCTTCCACATGTGTGCCAACGACAAACAAGCAGTGCAGGGAAAGGCAACGACGTAAGTTCTCTTTCCATTATTTTTGTTGTATGTTGTATAGCATGCATCATACTATGATTCACATATCTAAAACCTTTTTTCATATCATGTTAGACACCCGAATTGGGATATGGGTGCCAAGATTACACTTGACAGTGCCACAATGATGAATAAGGGACTTGAGGTTATTGAAGCACATTACCTCTTTGGTGCTGCATATGATGATATTGATATTGTCATCCATCCTCAGAGTATCGTCCATTCGATGGTCGAGACGCAGGATACATCCTGCATCGCACAACTTGGATGGGCGGATATGCGTCTACCAATTGTGTACAGCGTGTCATGGCCACATCGTCTTCGAATGCCATACAAGCCACTCAACCTTGCCGAAATTGGAAGCTTGACATTTAAGGCACCCGATCGGGAGAAGTATCCGTGTATACAGCTTGCATATGACGCTGGACGGATGGGTGGGACGATGACGGCAGTCCTGAATGCAGCCAACGAGGCTGCTAATGAAATGTTCCGTGAGGATGTCGGTCTGGATTTCTTAGACATCCCGAAGCTAATTGAGGGTGCAATGGAGGCTCATAAGGAGGACTTTAAAGTCCAAGATGTAACGTTGGATGATATCCTTGGCTGTGATGCATGGGCGAGGGAGTATGTTGCCCAAAATACAAAGAACATAGTGAAGAGTCCCGTGGTTATAATATGAAGTATGGCAATATGATCAATAAGTTTAGGAGGTTTGGATCCCAAAAATACTTCCTATGACCCACGTTCCATGCCCATTCTACTATTTTCCTCTTCAGCATCTTGGTCGGCTTCATCACCGATGTCGGCACGAATCACACCGTCAGCACCAAACTTCAAGAGCCCAACATTCCCACAGCAATTATCAAAGTAATCACGAACGTGTGTATGCAGCTGTCGGACGAGTTCGCCATCACGAAAATCAATTGGGATGTAGGCCGTTACATTTCCTGCTCCCTGATCGGACTTAGTGCCGTATGAGAATTTGAACCTTGATGACTCTGACCCCATTCTCGGCTTATCATTTCCTACAACCTCCTCTTCGTCCATCATGCTCTTTGCGCGATAACTCTCTGCATCGTGCCTCATTCGTCCACGACTATTGGGCTCTAATCTATCCCTACGTCGTTTGCGCCTTTCAAATTTCGTCAGTTTTCTCCCGGGATGGACAATGGGAGTACCATCATCTCTTAATCGAACTATAGAAGACGTAATTCCCCGAGGCGGAGTCAAGACTATGACAAGACGTTCCCACATCCGACCCATCTTTTCCATCTTTAGACGATCAAAATTGTCATACAGAAGAATGGAAAGTCGACGCATCGCAATCAGCTGTGCTATCAAATCTAATCCCTCCGGTATATCATCGACGTCGTTGTCATCTATGTCTTCCTCATTGTTACCACCATTGACCTCGCGCCATATCCTTACACTTGCACATATCCGACTTACAAACTCCTCACGTCGTTCGCGTCCCTGGACTGTAAATATGTCGTACAACCCCAACCGTGTCGTGGTCCAGTCGGCCTGTGCGTCAAGGAAAGCACGATCATAATCTTGAGCAAATTTGTCCCAAGGTATTGAATTCATAAACGCACGTCGCTTTTGTATCAAGTGAGGGTGGGCATAAGTCGGAGGTGCAGGAGAGGCCGATTGGTCGTCGAAGGTAGATGATCTGCCGAAGAATGCAGATTTGCGATTGTCCACTTCCGACGGCTCATTTTCAAATGGTGAATCAATGCCCAATTCATGAAGGAAGTGGTCAGACAAAGTCCATCGTCTAACATCTCCCTGTTGATGCGGTCGCACACTCCTACTTCGTCGTTTATTGTCGTCACGATGATCTACATAGTCGACAGGAATCTCCATCCCCGCCACAGTCAACAGTCGTACGAATTCTGATTCGGTATGCTCCCTTAGCCTACTTGCGGCGATCATACGCGATGATCGCTCATTTTCAGAAGCCCCACGTGGACGAGCCAGTAGTAGCGCGTGATGCCGTACATCCTTTCGCAATCCCTCTGGAAATGATATGGCAATAGACCGTAGCGTCGATGAGACTCCGTCATCATCACCTCGTCGCTTTCCCCTTTTAGTCGATTCCGCCACACCGACACTATTATTAGGCGAGAGGATAAATTCTACATCGTAACGTGCCTTTAATTCCGGGAGTGGTCCGTCTATTCCTCCAGTACCATCACCTATACAGCGTAAAATTAAACTCTCAATGACATCAACAAGGCCGTTGATTATTTGAACCGCCTGCAAATTCGTCTCCTTGGCCCTTTTCTTCGTCTTGCCTTCATTCCCAACGACGACAGCTGGGACGACTCCGTCATCACCCATTGCTGCGTTGGCGTCGGGGTGACACGCGATTAGAAAGGGACGTATCAGCCTCCTCAGCGAACGCCGCGAAGACGACGACGATGAAGGTGGTGGTGTCTGCGATTCGGAGATGAATGATGAAGAGAAGACACGAGTGACGACGAAGGACGGTTGAAACGAAGACGACGACACGGAAACCCCAGTAAAAACATTGGAAGAGGATGATGCGAGAATTCTCCGGCTGTTGGGACAAGGATGATGATAATGGCAGCGGCGGAGAGCCGTCGCCAGCGCCATCCTGTTGGCCGTCATGTGTTCGTGTGTTTGTGTACCTACCTTGTCTCTTTAGGTTACGTATCGTATATTATTTTCTAGGTACATAAAATATGAACTGAGGATCAATCTATTTTATGTTGTGGACAAAACATGCGGATGCCGGTTCTACATCTTCATGCGAGCCCATGATATTGCGGTACGATGATGATGATGTTGATGGAATATGTCCTAGGCCTATCGTGTCTACCATTCGGAGTTTTCGTGGGTGCTATTACCGAGCGTTTTTTTCGACGACGACGCTTCATCAGGTTGCAAAATTTAGCCATAAAGTCGATTATTGCTTTCTCCTCAGTATCTTTGATTCTTATGGGGTGTAATTATAGTAGCAGCATTATGCGCATTGCCACCTATGTGGTGGGAATAATCGTCGGTACCACGCTCCAACCTGTGGGTCTAACAGGTGGAATAGCAACGGGAAAATCGACCGTTGCCAAACTATTGCAGGAAGATGACGTTGAACAAATTACAACAGATGTTGTCATTATCGATTTAGATCGGATTGCACATGACATTTTACTCCCTAGACATTTGACAACGACTGGATCGGTCTACGATCGATTAGTTTCCGAGTTTGGACGTGAAATATTGACAACCAGTGATGGGGACTCTGCGAGTTCATCTATCGCTCTAATTGATCGACGTAAGCTAGGAGAAATGGTGTTTGCAGATCGACAGAAGCGAATGAAGCTCAACTCAATTACACATCCCAAGATCAGAAAGATTATGCTCATGCGTGTTTTGATGGAAGGACTTGGACTTTCATCATCACAGTCGAAGGAGAAATCTCATGCAAAACAGCGTGTAGTATGTGTGGATATACCTCTTCTCTTCGAGGGTGGATTGCCAATGCGTATGTTGTTTGGGACTATCATTGTGGTGGCATGCAATCCGACTCTTCAATTGGAACGATTGCATAGTCGTAATCCAGATCTAACAATTGAACAATGTCAACAACGCATTGCAAGTCAAATTCCCATTGAAGAAAAGGCACGTAAAGCTGATATGGTTATTTGGAATGATGGAAGTCTCAAATCATTGAAGAGTCAAGTACGACAAGTGAAGAAAAAGGTAGCAAACATCGTGACAAAACAACGGGATATAGAGCTATATTGGTTGGTCGTTGGATATGCTGTGGCGTTGTTTATTAGACCACAGATCCGTAACAACAGTTCGTAGCGCCAAGTAAAACACGCATCAAGGCAGAGACGTTTGAAAATTAAAACTCCCCAAACGCGCACAAAACTGTTGCCTTGGTTGTCGTCAGTGTCATCGAAGCCAAAACCTACTCGGACCCTCCCTCCCTCGCTCGCCAACGTCATGGCAGCAGACTCTGGTGGTGACACCGCAAAGTTCTGGGACGACCCTCGGGTCAAGTATGTCGTACAATGCGTCCTTGCGACGTATTCGAAGCTCTCTCCGGGAGAAAAATTTGATAAACTTTTTCGGACCGAAGCCACGAGGTGAGAAGCTTTCCTTTCATCTGCGATTTGCCATCGTCGCTTCCTTTACTTATTCGCATTATCTCTGCTCTTTTTCTTGCTCTGGTTAGTGATATTCTCGAGCAATTCTTCTCTAGCAAGGAAATGAAATGCATTCTGATTCCAGACAGCCTGAAAGTAGTCACGGCAGTGCCAAAGCTGTCTAAGGTGAAGTGTTTGACAATCTCAAAGACGGTAGACCAACTTACAGAAGCAAACATCCGCACTAGCACATTCATTGATGAGATTGGTGGTGTGTCCTCTTTCGAGCATCTCGAACTTGTCTCGACGCAGGTGCTGCTTCCACTGTTGTCGAGTCAAATGAATCAAGCGAGCTGGGGGACTCTTACGAGTCGAGAAATAACCGATTGCTTTCATTCTTTCTTGTCCTCGTCGGCCATTCTTTGCGGACAGGTGAAAGGAGAGACCAGGTTGCCTGCACCACCGTCGTCAAACCGGGACAGTGGCTCGTCGACTGGTGTCGATATGGCATTATTAGAAAGTTCCATTATCACTTGGACGAATCAGATCAAGAGTGTATTGAAGCAAGATCCCGAGACGCAGCTCAAGCTTGGTCTACATCCAACTCCAGATGTAGAGATTCTATTCTGGACGAATAAAGCAAACAACCTCAACTCTATTTTTGATCAGCTTGAAAAGCCAGAAACTCGACGAGTGCTTAAAGCTCTCGAGGAAGCCAAGTCCACGTATTGCTTGACATTCGCTAGGATGTGCAAGGAGGTCTTCGCCGCGCGGCTCGAGGCTAATGACAATATGAAGCATCTCAAGACGTTAGAAAAGTGGGTGCTCAAGTTGAACGAAGATGACTTTGTAAATGTACCAAAAATTTTCAAGCCCATCCTGCACACGATTATGCTGATCTGGAAGCACTCGACCTACTACAACACCCCTAGCCGGCTCGTGATTCTGATTCGAGAGATTTGCAACTCGATCATCGATCAGGCTTGTCGATTCGTCTCGGGGGAGCAAATTTTCTCCTACATCAAGAACGAAGAAGCCAACATCGCGGTCGACCAGCTTTTACTTGTACTAAAAGTGTGTGGCAGCTTCAAGAGCACATACTTCGAGTACAAGACCAGAATTGCGACTGACTGCCCGCAGAATCAGTGGTCCATTCAGAACGGCGCATTATTCGCCCGTCTCGACTCATTCATCGAGAGGAGTCATGACATTCTGGACCTAACGAAAACAATTATACAATTTTCGAAGCTCTCTAAGGTTGAAATTGGTGGGACAAAAGGGAGCACACTAACTTCCACGATTCAGCAGATCAAGGATGACTTCCAACGCTCGGCGGATGCAGTGAAGAATTTGGAGTACGACATTATGGACATCAAGGCAGTTCAGTTCGACAGCGAGTACTCCAAATTTCGTAAAGTCGTGAAGGAAATTGAGCGTCGACTTGGAGGCACTATTGGTCTCGCTATGGATGACTGTGATACGGTTTACGGCCGTTTTCAACTGGTCGACACCTTTGATAAACAGCTGCTAGATCGGCCGATCATCCAAGATGAAGTGGAGGGGAAGCAAATTGCTCTCATCCGATCGTACGGAAAAGATCTTAAGGCGATTCAAGAAGAGTTTCTTCACTATCAAAGCGGTCCTCCCAAAGAAGTCTTTCGTAATCTCCCGCCGATCAGTGGTGCGTTGTCATGGTGCCATGGCCTTATTGCGAGGGCCAAGATCCCTATGGAGAAGATGCAGGAATTAGATCGCAATATTCTCGACCGCGAGGAGGCTAAGGAGGTGATCAAAGTGCAGCGAGCTATCATGTCATCGTTGCTCGACTTTGAACGACGTAAGACCAAAGACTGGGGCCAGGACGTCGAGTCGATAACAGGCTCCAAGCTTGAATTGCATCTCCTACGGAGGATGGAGGAGTCAAGGAAGCTCGTCACGAATTTCGACCCAGCGCTCGTACGACTTTTACGTGAGGTCAAATACTTTCTCCTCCTTGGGCTTACTGTGCCTGACTCGGCGCTGAAGATATACCAGTCTGCCGACATCTTTCGTGCTCGCACTGGCAATCTAGATCTCATCGTTAACATGAACAATTCATTCCTCGACACATTGTTGCCAGTGGAGAAGCCACTAATTGAACCGTATCTGGCGAAATTCGATGTATCCATTCAGCCGGGCCTGGAGACGTTGAATTGGCAATCGGATGGGGTCGACAAGTTTATTGGAGATTCCATGGAGCAAGTGAAAGTAGTCCATGTTATCTTGAAGACGATGAAGGACAATTTGAGCACCGTGCAAGATATTGTCAAGCAGTGGGATCGGCCAATGTTTGAACGTAAGACGAAGCCGATGGAACGAGAAGAGTTTGAACGGATATTCAAGTCCATGCAGGCGTCGAATTTCTCCAATATCAAAGTCGCGGGTGAACAAATCCACTCATTGCTGAAGGAAACGAATAATGTTCTCAAAGTTTCAAGCACTTCCGCAGAGTGGAAGCATTACGTTGGATTTGCCAACAGCGTCATCATCAAGGGTATGTCTGCAGCTATTATGACATCGCTCGATTTCTTGCTTGACCAAATCAACCCCGAGATAATCCGAAGAGATGGACGACTGCCGCTCTTTGAAATCGTGCTCGTTGTGGATGGATCGCAGGGCGTCAACTTCCAGCCTCCCCTCGGTCGCGATCTGAAGAAGTTGGGCATGTCGGATATGATTGACAATGTGGTGGGCTCATGCTGTCAAATCTCGACACTATTTCAGCGGCTTGGTGGAGAAGGGACGTACATAGACGATGTGCATAGTGATACGACTATCAAGAGTGCACTTAAGCTGCTTTCAGATGTCTTGGTCGACAACGAAATCAAGTGTCTTGACCTCAAACGAACATTCGATAAATACTCGTATCTTTGGGAGACCAACCTCGCTTCGTACTTTAAGGACTTTTGCGAGGACGCGGCCGTAGTTACCAAGCACGGAACGAAGCTGTTAGACTTGGACAAATTTGATAAGGCAATACTGACGTTTGTTGAGGCACAAGCGGAGGTGGCGAAGGCCCAGTCTTCATTCGATATCGGCTGGCTAAGAATCGACGTCACACCAGCGAAGCGAGATGTGTCTCTCTTTGCTACAAAGTGGATCAACCTCTTCACCTCCCACATGCGCGGATCGATAATAGCCACGTTGGCAGAACTTCATAAGTTCATGGAGTCTGTCAATCAAGGTTTAAGTAGGCAGGTGAACTCGTCGCCCGATGATGTGTTGGCTGTGATGACTGTTATTCGAGATGTGAGGCTAAAAGCAGAGTCAGTACCGGAACTCTTTGGACCGCAGCGAGATTGTGTTCAGGTACTTCGACGTTATGGCGTCGATGTATTGAATGATACGGTTACTGGTACAAGTCGGACAGTGCAAAACTTTTTGGAAGAGGCCCCTCTGGCGTGGGAAGCAGTTGTGAAGAAGACATTCAAGAAGAAGGAAGAAATCCTGCCGATGCAAATTGCCAAGGTCGATGCCCTTAAGCTTGATCTAGATGCGTTCTACCTTTCGATCAGGAAATTCCGTGGTGACTTCCGAGCTCAAGCTCCGTTTAAGTTCGAAGGCGATTGTTCGACGGCGTTCGAAATCATCGATTCGTTTACGTTAAAGCTCGATCAACTCGAGGTTCAGATTGAGAAATCCCGCGAGCTTGAAGACTTATTCGAATTACAGCCAACGACTTATCCCGAAATTGGTGAAACTCGTAGCGAAATCAAGCAGCTCATCCTTCTTTGGAAATTCAAAGTCAGTGTCAATAGTGTGTATGAGAGCTGGGAGAAGGAACTATGGTCCGTTGTCAACGCAGTCGACCTTGAGGAGAAGAATAAACGTCTTCGGAAGCAGCTCAAAGAGATGGGAGCTGCGAATCTAGTCATGAAGGGGTGGCAAGTTTACAGGGACATTGATGACTCAATGACTGTCATGGCAACGGTGTTGCCTCTTGTCTCCGACCTCCACGCTGATGCGATACGCGCACGCCATTGGGCAGCCCTTGCTCGGGTGTGCAATGTCAAGGCAGTCGAACCCTCTGAACCAATGTTTACGCTCCGCGACATGCTACTGCTCAAGCTTGACAGTCGTAAGCAAGAAATTGAAGGCATTATTGAAATAGCCATGAAGGAGCTAAAGATTGAGAAGAAATTGACTGAAATTGATGGAGTTTGGTCAGGCATGGAATTGAACTATTCCGCGTACAAGGACACTGGCATGTTCCTTCCACGTCCAAGCGAGGAGGTAGTCGAGTGTATGGAGGCTCACCAAATGGAGCTACAGGGCATTTTTGGAATGGGCGCATTCATGGAGTACTTCAAGGACCGTGTTGTGCAATGGCAGAGTACATTGCGCACGGTGGATGACACGTTGAGGATGTGGCTGGTCGTTGCTCGTTCATGGGCGTCGCTGGAATCTATCTTCTTGGCATCTGCTGACATTCGATCGCAATTGCCAGAGGACACGAAGCGTTTTGAAGGCATCGATGCCGAATTTAAGCAGCTAATGAAGACAGCCGTGCTTGAGGTCAACTGCGTCAAAGTTTGCTCCATCGAAGGTCGCTATGAGGCATTAAGGAGCATTAGCGAGAAGCTTGAAATGTGCCAGAAATCACTGAAGGAGTACCTTGACATCAAAAAGAAAGTCTTCCCACGATTTTACTTCGTTTCGTCCGTGGCACTTCTTGACATTCTCGCGAATGGGACCAACCCGCCCAAGATTATGCCTTACCTTGGTGATTGCTATGACTCTCTTGCTAATTTGGACTTTGTCACGCTAGAGGATGGAAAGAAGAGCAGCAAGACAGTGAACAAAATGATTGCCAAGGACGGAGAAGTGGTACAGTTGCATGAAAACTTCACTATGAACGGTGAAGTGGAGGTGTACTTGAATCGACTGACCGAGTCGATGCGCAAGTCCCTCAAGGTGATCTTGTCGGACGCCATCGAGAAGGCTGTGAACTGGGATATCGATACTCCTCGTCACGAGTGGTTGTTTAATTATCCAGCACAGTTATGCATCACTGGCACTCAGATTTACTGGACCGATGAAACTCAATTGGCGCTCGAGGAGTACGAAGGTGGACAAGAAGACGCAGTGAAGCGATACCTGCAGACCTGTAATACCCGCCTTTCGGCGCTCATTCAACTTGTCTTGGGCGACCTATCCTCGGCTGACCGCACGAAAATCATATCACTTATTACAATGGATGTGCATTCGCGCGACGTGGTCGATGGTCTCATAGCACAGAAGACTGAGGGACCGAACGCATTTGCGTGGCAAAAGCAAATGCGGTTTGAGTGGGAGCAATCCACCGAAGATGTCAATGTGAAAATTTGCGACTTTTCCACCAAGTACTTTTATGAGTGGGTTGGTAATTCTGGGCGCCTTGTCATCACACCGCTGACCGACCGATGCTACATTACCCTGACAATGGCTCTGAAGCTGTATCTCGGCGGTGCACCAGCAGGTCCCGCTGGGACGGGCAAAACGGAAACGACAAAGGATCTTGCACGTGCGCTTGCGGTTCCTTGCTATGTCTTTAATTGCTCTGACCAGATGAATTTTCAATCCATTGCCGATATATTCCGAGGCCTTGCCCAAACTGGAGCGTGGGGATGCTTTGATGAGTTCAACCGAATTCCCATCGAGGTACTCTCCGTCGTTGCCACGCAAGTGAAAACAATCCAAGACGCCATTGTCAAATTATCTAGGCCTGAAAATAGAGATGAGAAGTACAAGTCGTTGCCTTCGGGGACACCTCCAACTACGGTAGGGTCCTTTGAGTTCATGGGAGATACTATTTCGCTTATTCCAACCTGTGGCTTTTTCATCACAATGAATCCTGGCTACGCTGGCCGTACAGAGTTGCCAGAGAACCTCAAGGCATTGTTCCGCTCTTGTGCAATGATTAGACCCGACTTCAAATTGATCCAAGAGAACATGTTAATGGCCGAGGGCTTCCAAACAGCTCGTGCGTTATCAGTCAAGTTTAACACCTTATATGAGTTATCGTTATCATTGCTATCGAAGCAGCCGCATTACGACTGGGGTCTTAGAGCTGTCAAGTCAGTACTGCGAGTGGCTGGTGGTATGAAGCGAGCGAACCCCACCATGAGCGAAGACCAGGTCCTGATGCGTGCTTTGCGTGATTTCAATACACCCAAGATGCCCACCCAAGATATACCCATCTTCCTACGACTTGTAAATGACCTGTTCCCAGGTTTGGTGGTGGAGTCCAAGGTAGACGAAGATCTCAAGGCCAAGATCGTACGCGTCGCCAAGGAGAGAGGTTTGCAGTATGACGAGGTGTTTGTGAACAAGACATGTAATTTCCAAGAGCTACTGAATGTGCGACACTCTGTCATGCTTCTCGGTCCTGCTGGATGTGCCAAGACAACGATTTGGAAGACGCTTCAAGGTGCTCACAACCTCGACAAGAAGAAGAATACTTGCGTCGCGGAGACTGTCAATCCAAAGGCTGTGACTGGTGACGAATTGTATGGATACATGACCCTTGCTAAGGATTGGAAAGATGGAGTGTTGAGCATAATAATGCGAGGTATGAGCAAGAACTTTGCTGATCAAGGCTTTCACGACTACCAAACAAACAAGTGGGTGGTACTCGATGGTGATATCGATGCCGTGTGGATTGAATCTATGAACACAGTAATGGATGACAACAAAGTCCTCACGCTTGTTTCCAACGAGCGTGTGCCATTGACATCCTCGATGAGGATGGTCTTTGAAATCAATTCACTAAAGAATGCATCACCAGCCACGGTGTCTCGTGCGGGAATTCTCTTCATCAACGAAGGTGACGTGGGATGGCGACCACTTGTCGAGACGTGGGTGCAGGGCAGACAAAATTCAACCGAGAAGAACAACCTCCCATCTCTCTTCGATCGGTACGTCGATACACTCGTGGAGATGACAAGGAGGGGATACAAGGAGGTCACGTCGTTGCGACTAATTAACAAGGTCAGCACAATCATCTACTTACTGGAAGGACTACTTCCGCTGGTGCCGGAAGGTAAGCTGACACCGGAGACCATTGAAATGCTCTTTGCCTTCTCTGCCATGTGGGCGTTTGGGGGTCCGATGATCATTGACAAAACGGGAGACTACCGGAAGAAGTTCTCTGAGGATTATACCGCAAAGTTCGGGCTTAAGTACCCAAAGGATGGGTTGTGCTTCGATTTCTTCTACGATCCCAAGACCGGTGAGCATGTACATTGGCAATCACTTGTGCCAAAATACTCCCCAATCCCTATCGGGACAAGGCCTGGCGAGACTCCCTTCTGTGACCTATTTGTCGATACAGTAGAAACTGTACGCATCACGTACTTGCTTGACAAGCTCGTGAGGAATGGAAAGTATGCCATGCTTGTTGGAAACGCCGGGACGGGAAAGACTGAGATTATCCGCAACTACTTGGACTCGTTGGACAAGGAGAAAGACTGCATCTTGAGTAAGAACATTGTAATGTCGTACTATACCACGTCGTTCACATTGCAGAATGAGTTAGAAGGGTACATCGACAAGCGATCACGAAATACCTTTGGTCCGCCAATGGGCAAAAAGATGGTATTCTTCATTGATGATATTAACTTGCCCTTCGTCGAAACTTATGGAACGCAGAACTCCATATCACTTTTAACACAGCACATGGCTTACGGCTCCGTATTCGATAGGACTGACCTCGGGATGAGGAAGCAGCTATTAGATATCCAGTACGTTGCTGCGATGAACCCAACATCTGGCTCATTCGAGATCTGCGAAAGGGCTCAGCGCCATTTTGCAACCTTTGCGATTGCCATGCCATCTCAATCCGATCTCAATACGATATTCACGAGTTTGTTTGGTGGGCACATGAACATGAATTCATTTCAACCCATCATGCAAGAACTAACGAGCAAGATAGTCGATACTGCCATTCGAGTCCATGAGGCGGTGAGCACTAAGTTCTTACCCTCTGCCGTGCGTTTCATGTACAATTGGAACATGAGGGAATTAACGAATATATTCCAAGGTTGTTGTCTTGCCAAGGGGGACTACTATATCAAGCCTGCTATGCTTGCGAGGCTGTACACGCATGAGTCCCAACGAGTCTATGCAGACAGGCTTGTTACTGAAGAAGAAGTGGATACCTTTTATGGCATATTTAACGAAATAGTCAAGAGTGGTCTTGTGGGGCCATCAATCTCTGCCGAGGAGCTGCTCGAGCCGAATAATGTGTTCACCAATTTCGTGACAACAGCAGATGGTGCATATCTCCCTATCCCATCGATGGATAAGCTCAAGTCCGTCCTGGATACCAAATTGATTGAATACAACGACAATAATGCCATAATGGACCTTGTCCTCTTCAAACAGGCGACGCTTCACATTACAAGGATCAATAGAATTATCCAAAATCCCGGAGGGAATGCAATGTTGGTTGGAGTTGGTGGCTCGGGGAAGCAGAGCTTGTGTCGGCTTGCGGCATACATGAGCGAGTTTGAAGTGAGACAGATATCTGTCACGTCAAATTACGGTGTCGAGGACTTGAAAGAGCAGCTTCGGTCGATTTACATGACTGCAGGTGTGAAAGGCAAACCAATTGTATTCCTCATGACAGACTCCCAAATAGTAAACGAGAAATTTCTGGTGTACATCAATGGATTGATCACTAGCGGTTGGATTCCCGATCTTTTTGCGAAGGAGGATATGGAAAATATTCTCGGATCCATTGCAAATGAGGCTAAATCTGTTGGAATCCCAGACAACCCGGAAGCAAGAACTGCTTTCTTCGTGTCAAAAGTGAAGAAAAATCTGCATGTTGTACTGGCGTTCTCTCCCGTGGGAGATACGTTCAGGGTCCGAGCTCGACGCTTCCCAGGCCTCGTGAACAACACCGTTATTAATCAGTTCCATCCTTGGCCAAGGGACGCTTTGGTCAGCGTGGCAGAACGGTTCCTTCAAGATGTGGACATGAGTGGCTCGTTAGACGTTCGTAAGAATCTCTCGGAACATATGGCCGAGGAACACTTGAGCGTTGCCAGCATGTCCCGGTACTATCTAGCGACTCAGCGCAGATACAACTACGTGACACCCAAGTCCTACCTGGAACTCATTTCCTTCTTCAAATTCCTGCTTGGAAAGAAACAGGCAGATTTGCAACGCCTAATTGATCGTTTGGATGTCGGTCTATCCACACTCCGCAAGACGTCGCAAGATGTGGCAGAGTTACAGAAGGACTTGAAGATCACCCTGGAGAAGGTCGGCGAGAAGAAGATTATGACGGACAAGCTTATCAAGGAAATGAGCATCCAACAGGCTGATGCCCAAGCACAGCAAGAATCAGCGCAGCAGGAGGCCAAGAAGGCCGATGAAGAGTCGCAGAAAGCAATGATTATCGAAACCGAAGCCGAGAAGGAGTTAGGTGCGGCAAAGCCTGCCATGGAGGCTGCTGCTGCAGCAGTCGATTGCTTGAGCAAGGCCATGCTGTCCGAGCTCAAAAATTTAGGCAAGCCACCAGCGGGTGTTGACAAGGTTACGAATACTTGTCTTATTCTCATAGAGAAGGAGTACAATGAGAAGAAGTTCACTTGGAATCGAGCAAAGGCAATGATGGGAAACATCGACGGATTCAAGGCGAAACTCTCCGAATTTAGGGGTGAGGACATTAACGAACAGGAGATTGCTTTGCTCAAGCCGTACATTGATGATCCCGACTTCACTCCGGAGAAAATGGCTTCCAAATCTGCAGCCGCGGCAAACCTTTGTACTTGGGTAGTGAATATATACAATTTCAATCGTATTTACGTTAAGGTGAAGCCTCTTATGGATTCACTTCAAGCCGCAAGGGAGAGTAAAGCCGCCGCGATTGCTAGTTTGGAGGGCGCTAAGCAAAAGGTTGCGGAAGTCCAACAGAAATTGGCGATCCTCAATGAAAAATATATTGAAGCCGTCAAGGAGAAGAAAGAGGTCGAGGACCAAGCCGCGGTGTTGACCACTCGAGCCGACTTAGCACAAAGGCTTGTGGGTGGGCTAGCAAGCGAGAATGTGCGATGGGGTAAAGAAATCGAACGGCTCAAATGCAATGCATCAACACTTGTTGGAGATTGTATGCTCGCAGCAGGTTTCGTTTCATACGTTGGTGCATTTGACAAGGAGTTGCGAGAGGAGCTTTGGAAATCACAGTGGAGTGCCGACCTCAGAAGTCGAGGCATTCCCATGACTGAGAATTCGGACCCACTTGAAATTCTCTCAGACAAGGGCAACAACTCGCAAATGATCAGCGAGGGCCTTCCGAGCGACCGGGTGTCATTAGAAAATGGTGCCGTTTTGACAAATTGTAAACGATGGCCACTTCTAATCGACCCTCAGGCACAGGCTATCAAGTGGCTAATGAAGAAGGAGGAAGGTAACCTGGACGTGATACAGCTAACGCAGAAGAACTGGTTAAAGATTCTTATCAAGGCAATTACAAACGGACGATGCGTGATAATCGAGAACATAGGGACAGATATTGACGCAATGCTCGATCCTGTACTATCACGCTCCATCTACAAGAAGGGACGTGGTCTCTACCTAAAGCTTGGCGGGGAAGAAGTGGAGTATGACCCAGGATTCCAATTGTATTTGCAAACAAAACTTAGCAACCCTCACTACAAGCCAGAAATATCCGCCCAATGCACACTCATCAATTTTATTGCGACCGAACGAGGACTCGAGGACCAGCTCCTAGCCAAGGTGGTTGAATTAGAGCGACCTGACCTCGAGGAAAAGGCAAGGGCATTAACCACAGCCGCTTCTAATTATCAGCTCCAACTCATAAAGCTCGAGGATGAATTGCTCGAACGACTTGCTAATGCCCCCGAGGACATTCTAAGTGACATCCCGCTTATCCAAGGGCTAGAGGCAACGAAGAAGACAGCGCAGGAAATCAGCGTCGCAGTAGAAACAGGCAAGATCACCCAGAAAGAGGTTGAACAAGCCCGCGAGGCATATCGACCGCAGGCATCGGAGGGAGCTATGCTATACTTCCTCCTCACCAAGCTCTGCGTCATCGATCACATGTACCAGTATTCCTTGGATAGTTTCATGTACTTCTTCAAGAAATCGGTTATGAAGACCCCAGCGAGGTCTGAGCTGCAAGAGAGGGTTCTCGGTCTTCGAGATTCTCTGCGGATTACTATATTTACTTGGGTTTCGCGTGGGCTGTTTGAGCGTCACAAGTTAATTTTCCTAGCGCAACTAACGTTTAATCTCATGAAACGTGGTATCATAAGCACGGAATGGAATGAGGGGCACTTCCAATTCCTCATTCGAGCACCTACAAACGCGAAGCAAAATCCACTTGATTGGCTTCCTGATTCGGCGTGGGCAACCACTGCCGGTTTGTCAGATATGGAGGAGTTTGGTAAGCTCACGAGCGACCTCGTCGAGGCTGCACCAAGGTTCCGTGAGTGGTTCAATTTGATTACGCCCGAAGATGAGAAACTACCTTTAGATTGGGCCGGTCTGGACAGGACCCCGTTCCAGAAAATGCTCGTTGTAAGATGCTTGCGACCTGACCGTATGACGTCGGCACTGACTAGCTTTATTCGTGGCATATTGCCAGACAGTGGCTCGTACATTGAATGTGATTCAAGACTCAGCAACCTCCAAATCTTGGACAGCTGCCTGGAGGAATCTACGCCAAAAAGTCCTATCTACTTCATTTTGAGTCCTGGTGTAAACGTCGTAGCCGATCTGGACAAGAAAGCTGCAGACTACGGATTGCAAAAAGGCGTCACATACCACAATGTAAGTATGGGGCAAGGGCAGGACGTCGTGGCAATGTCATGTTTGGAAACTGCCCATCGGAATGGACACTGGGTTATACTGAATAATGTCCACCTAATGCCGACATGGCTTTCTGAACTTGAGAAGAAGCTGGACGAGTACGCCGTGGAGGGTAGTCACGAGAAGTTTAGGGTATTTTTGACAAGCGATCCTTCTTCCACTATTCCAATAGGGATTTTGAACAGGTGCATAAAGTTAACCAGCGAGCCACCTACAGGACTCAAGGCAAATTTGAAGCGTGCTTGGGGTTTCTTCGCGAAGGATTACATCGATGAGGCCGATTCAAAGACCAAGAGCATTCTGTTCGGCCTGTGCCACTTCCACTCGATATTGATGGAAAGAAAGCAATTCGGACCGATGGGATATAACATGAAATACCCGTTTGGTATTGGAGATTTGAGAGACTCTGCCAAATGTCTTCAGAACTACATGGATAATATTGGTGGAGGCAAGATCCCCTGGCAAGATCTTAAGTACATTTTCGGCGAAATAATGTACGGAGGGCACATAGTTAATGATTTTGATCGTCTGCTGGCGAACGAGTATTTGAACTTCTACATGAAGGACGAACTACTCGATGAAATGGAACTATACCCCTACGCGGATGATGAAAAGGGCGTCAGTTTTATGAGTCCTGCTCCAACATCCTTCGAAAAATACCTCAATCATATTGACAAAAATATGACTGGCGACACCCCGATAGCATTCGGCTTACATCCAAATGCTGAGATTGAGTTCCGCACCCAGCAGAGCAACGCTATGTTCACAACTTTGCTTGACCTCCAACCGAAAGGAGTTTCGAATGGAGAAGGAGTAGCCTCTCCACTGCAGGTGGCAGCAACGACTGCCACCGAGCTGCTCGAGAAATTCGAGGAGAAGAATTTTGACATAGATGACTTGGTAAAGAACCTAGATGAAATCGGGCCATATCAAAATGTATTCATCCAAGAGATGGAAGTCATGAACACGTTGCTGGCCGAAATCAGACGCTCGATCAAAGAACTACAGATGGGCTTTGCTGGCGAGCTCACTATGAGCGAGGCTATGGAGGAATTGATGATGGCCCTGTACTTGAATCGCGTCCCGGCGTCGTGGACAAAGCGTGCTTGGCCAAGCAAAATGTCACTGGGATCGTGGATGAAGAACTTTTCGGATCGTCTGTTTCAGTTGGAAGAGTGGCAAAGCAATCCAAGCGAGATACCAAAAGTCACTTGGCTTAGTGGTTTGGTCAATCCAACTAGTTTCTTGACGGCCATTTGCCAGGTCGCTGCTCAAAAGAACCAGTGGGAGCTAGACAAGCTGGTAACCTTTACACGTGTTACAAAATATATGACTCCAGACGAAGTTGATGGTGTATGTCGCGATGGTGCTTACATTACTGGGTTGTCGCTCCAGGGCGCAAGTATTGATATTGCGACCGGCTTCCTCCAGCGAAGCAAACCCAAAGAGATCAGTTGCAAGATGCCAGTTATCCATGTCAAGGCGGTGACAAGGGACAAGGCAAACATTGGAGGAATATACAGCTGTCCAGTATACGCAACCGAGCAGCGAGGCCCAACATGGTTCTGGAATGCGCAAATGAAAACGAGCAGTCCACCCGCGAGATGGACACTAGGTGGTGTAGCTCTAATTGGAGAGACTATCTAATCATAATTCCAAATAATACTTCACAACTTTTTAGTTTTTGCTTCCCCTTTGACACTTCTTCACTTCGTCTCCCCCCCAAAACTTGCATGACAAAATTGACTTTACTAACTGCAACCTCGCAATCCTTACCCGAGCCTTCGAGAACAAGGATCATCGGCTTCGATCCTTGAGAAGATGCATCAGCACTCAGTTGATAAGGAAGCCGAGAAGAAGGAGAAATCCGAAGATTGGCACCCAAGCCTGAAGAAGCTCGTGCGTTTTGCCGCATCCCTCGACGGCCTCCAACCGGCACCAGTCATTCCGCCATCGTACAGGACAGTACGGTTGGAGAAGCTAAAATAGAACTGATAGCACAGTTGAGAGCGTTGGGACACAATGAAATCGAGTGGGATCTGCCATTCATCAACGCTCTTCGCTACGGGACGTTTGAGTACACCAAGATGGGCACCCCAAACAATTTTCCATATTATTGCTCCGGGTGAAGGACCCAACAACACTAAACGAGCAACAAGCAAGAGGAATGAACCTCCGCATCCTGCAAGGACAACAACTTCAAGCCAGCAAGAAGAAAATCATCTTGCCTACCAACATCGAGGACCTGATGACAATTATCAGGGGGTTCGGTGGCATCTCTTCTATCCTCTTCAGGGGGGGGGACATTCTACCCACAAGAAGCAGCTTGCAAGGGAGCTGCACACGAACAAGCTACTCATCAAATGCAAGACTGCGATAGATGATACTCTGATCGCGCAGATTCTGTACACCACCGACCACCGCGTCCAACTGTATTTGTCCTACCGCGAGCAAATGACCTTGACGAAGTAAATGATAGCATCACTGACTTCACCCAATTGGTAAACGATCTCGTGCTGGGGCAGTTACATGTGGTGCTGCCGGCGACATTCTCTCGCGCCACGGTCACAAAGGATGACGAGAACGAGCAAGACGGTCCACCAAGGGGAAAGAGGAGGAAGAAGGTGGCCGGTTCCTCAACACCTCTCGGAGAGATTGAAGGGGGGGATAGGAAGGACAATAACAGTAATATCCCAGTCGAGTTTCGACTAAAGGAGAACAAGAGCTACAAGAATGTCTTCGTGAATAGGTGTATCCAAAATAGGCCCAAATGGACTCCAACATGCACTATGTGCACACGCTGCTGGTGGATCATCAGAAAATGTTACAAGGACTGCAAGAACGTCGAGAGCCACGTGGATAGCTCTAACCTCCCGGCCAACAAGAAGTCTACATTCATCGAGTATCTCGAGATATGCAGGAGGGAATGACGGGGCGGGTCGGAGCATAGCTGTGTTCGACCACCACCTGCACCTAACATATCTACATCAACACTATTCCATGACAAAAATTACGATAGCAGATACGAAGAATCAATTTCCCTCAACTTCTTTCCATCCAAATCGAAGAGAGTAGCACAAGCAGCAGTGACAAACAGTGTCGAGGAGATCGAACATGAACCTGGGCCCAACCCGAAGAAGACTAGTAGTGGGGAGGTTTGGACAGCCCCTGCGGGCAGCCCACCACCAATGGTCCATGTTAGATGCGAATGCTAGAGGAACTTTTCAAGCGGAGGAACTACTGGGGGTAAGTCTAAATGCCAACTTTTGCCCTTCCTTGATCAAACTCATTCGATGGAGGGCATCGAGCCTCTGCCAGATGAGGGTGAACTTGAGTGCCTGGAACTTGCACGACCTCAGCCTATTACTAGTGAACTTGAGTCCGAACTAAGAGGACGACCCCAGCCCATTACGGGCAAACTTGAGTCTGGTGAGCGGCCTCAGCCCATTGCGGGTGTGCTCGCATCACTCACCGGATGACCTCAGCCCATTGCTGGTGGGCCCCTCGAACTTGGATGACCGACGTGGCCAGCAAATCTGGTGGAGATAATCCAGTCGGTGATGAGCATGAAGATTCACAAGCCAACGAAGCCTGAATTTGCATTTGACATGTCGATGGAAGCAGCTGAACGGAACTATCTGCTCTTGAAGAAATACGACGGCAGTTTAGCAGTCGCTCTTCAAGCCCAGGGCAATTCCCCACTGGGAATGGGATCGGAATTCAGGCCCATCGATGTCTTGCAAGCTATCTATGGCCGGCACCCCATCTGGGAGAGAATGGTCTCATTGCTCAAGAGCGGATCCACCTGGCCGTTAGATCCAATCGACAAAGAGCTTTAACAGTCGGACTTGCAAGAAGCATTGGAGTTCGGGAATCATAAGGGGGGGCAGAATCCAAAATTGCTGTTGGAGCTTGTGTCGAAGGATCGAGCATGGCTACGCGGTGACATTCCCTTTGTCAAAGGCTTTATCAATCCAAGGCATCTCGCTCGCGCTCGCACCGATGAACATCATGCATCAGAATCAATCGACGAGTCAGGAAGGATTGTCGAGAAGGATCGACTGACACGACCAAAGCATCATGTTTGGTTCGGAGACGTCTGTCAACAGTCGAGCCAGAACCGATGATATGTTACCTTGCATGTATGGAGCGTGACGACTAATAAACTGGGTGTGCGCGGCAAGGGCAAAGTATCCGAACACACCCATCTTTGCAAGCAAGGTAGATTTCAAGTCTGCAACCGCCGGTGCCATCTAAACCCGTTCACAGCACTAAATAAACGAAGAAGACAAGCTTTTGATCATGTTTCACCGATTGACTTTTGGGGGCAAACTTTGTCCAAGTGAGTGGAGTGCATTAGCAGAACCAATCTGCGACCTTAGCACAGCTCTACTCCATGAGCGATGGGATCCAACAAGAATGCTGGCGTCACCCTCACAATATTGTTAGTCCCACCACCGGTTAAAGACCAAGATTCATCAAGCCAGTAGGAAAGGAACTCGTAGTCGAGTAACATTCTCAAGTCGAAGAACAAGCGACACCCCACGGCTATGCCCACAGAGTGCCGACTTGATTTAGGGCTGATGATGAAGTTCCTTGACAAGGCACATGATGGCATTATGAACCTACTCTCATTTAGACGTCCGACACATATCTACCGCTCCGATTCGTCTGCGCGAAGTGGAGGGTAGCCCCGAAACGGAAACTACTCGCCTACCACCCTTTGCGACATCGTGGTGATGATGATCTTGATTCGATGATGAAAATCTTGATTCTTCTTGTCGACGACGATGTGGTTGACAAAGGACGGCCTTTCCCAATCAATGGCAATGGTTATGCCCGACCATGCAACAGATCTACTTACATTCCTTAACCAACCTAAACTAACCAAAAGTAAAAACTTGATAAGCGTCGAGATATCAATGAAGCATTGATCAAGTAGGAATCGAAATCAATGAGGAGACGAATAGATAGAGGTACAACAAGTCGGTCCCGTGAGAGGACAACGCCAATCTGCGATGATAACTGGCGAAACATGAAATTTGGCAATCATGGCTTCAATACTTAGGAGCCGAGCACATATGTATCGAAATTCCTCGAAATTTTTGACTCCAAACAGTCTGGACCACATTGTCTGACAAAGTTCTTTTGTCTTATCTCAAGACTTGGAGGATAAGGCTTCGCTTGGAGATTCGAGTTACAACCAGGCTTGCGCTTCAGCGCTTCGAACAACCTGCTTGAATTCATGGCGTCGATAATCAGCCCATGGATCGATATTCTTGCAGGGTGTTTAAACAGAGAAGACTGTGCATTGTCAATGACGGACAGCACAACGTTGGGGGGTTGGATTCGAAAGACAAACTTCAAGGAGGACACAGTCGACCCGTGATAGCTCGCCATCACGCCGAATTATTCATCGAGTCAGACATAAAGGAGTACTTACAGTGGTTCAGGGGAAGAACGATCGACAATGATCTCACTAACACTTTACGTTCTTTTTTCTCATCTCAGCTACCAGAGAATTTCTAACGGGAGCAACACACGAGAGCCAAGCTAGATCTGGAGATGATTCAGAGAGTATCTCGACTCAATTGGTCTCAACCACGACTACTACCTCGATTCATTCACCAGGCCACAGCAGCATAGGTTCTCAGGACCAGCTTATGATAAGCTGGCTGAAGGAACAATCCGAGGTACCATCTCGAATGTATGCTCGACCTTCAGGGACAATGGCAGGCTCAATCCAAACAAGGACGATGACGGGCAGCTTAGCTTCATTCTATCAAGACTATTCAGAGCTTTCAGAAACGAAGATCCAAACGAAGTGCAACAGAAAGCGGTCCCACCATTCGTCGTCCTCGCAATAGCCCGTCTCGACCGATTAGAGAGTCAATTGGCAGTGGGGCAATTAGCGAGGCTTGGCTCCTTCTTTGCGATGAGATCAAGAGAGTATTAGAAGGTGCCGAAAGCAGAAGAGGGAAGGACGAAGATATTAGTATTACGAAATCTGAGATTTATGGTGCCAAAAGCAGAAGAAGGAAGGACAAAGATATTAGTCATGAGTTCTTCAAGAACGACACTGAGACCAGACGATGTGCTAAATCCAAGCAGGAACAGAACTCGTGCGTCGAATTAGAAGCTACCCGAATACAGACGATGACACTCTTATCTCGACATTGCTGATAGGATCAAGAATCACACACATCACCGTACATCCCGACACTGCTGATATCCAAGACAACGCAACATTCGCGAATGTTGGTGGCGATGCGACTCGCCGACACTGGCAACGACTACAATCAGAGATCCAAGACAACGCAACAACCCCAACAATGCCGAGACGCGAAGAAATGTTGGTGGCAATGCGACTCGTCAAGCTTGGCTTCCTGCGTTCTCTCAATTCACCTAATAATCGTCTACTTCAGACGAACGTTAGCTGACAAGGGACGAAGCTGACAAGATGCTGAGAAGATAAAAGTGGTTGAAGCATCTTGTTAGGGTTAGGTTCCTAAATCTAATTTGTTTTGCCTACAGGAGTCGGGAGAGGGGGTTGAATCATCATTAGAACATGATTCCATACCCAACTGATGACTGATATCTTGTCTTACATATTATATCTATATCTATATATCTGTATATCAATACTCGACGGATG
>Ga0247833_1001351_pt1 | contig 40076 bp, 30 predicted proteins | sample LaCruzMarch2015__7_FD_187117 | JGI IMG/M metagenome (GOLD analysis project Ga0247833, IMG submission 187117) | Freshwater microbial communities from meromictic Lake La Cruz, Castile-La Mancha, Spain - LaCruzMarch2015_8m | ecosystem: Environmental > Aquatic > Freshwater > Lake | place: Spain...
TCATCGCGGGTGCGGGCGGCGCAGCCCATCTCCCGGGCATGCTGGCGGCTCAGACGCATCTGCCGGTGCTCGGCGTACCGGTTGAGTCGTCGATGCTGCGGGGGGTCGATTCGCTGCTTTCGATCGTGCAGATGCCGGCGGGCATTCCTGTCGGCACGCTTGCCATCGGGCCCGCGGGGGCGGCCAACGCCGCGCTGCTGGCGATTGCGATTCTCGCACTCGAAGATGCCGGCCTCCGGCAACGTCTCATCGACTACCGCACCGCGCAGACCGATCGCGTGCTGGGTGACCGGCTGGAGATGCAAGGCTCGCAAGGATCGGGTCTGCCGAGCGAAAAGTGATGCCGGCCGTCATTCCATCCGTCATGCCGACTGTCATCTCGCCGGGCGGGACGCTCGGTGTGATTGGCGGCGGGCAACTCGGCGCCCTGTTCGCGATGGCTGCCAAGCGGATGGGCTATCGCGTGGAGGCCTTCTCTGACGTGGCCGACTGTCCGGCGGCCCACCATTGCGACCGGGTGCATGTCGGCTCATTCGATGATCCTGATGCCCTGACTGCCATGGCCGATGGGCTCGACGTGGTGACGTTTGAGTTTGAGAACGTTTCGGCGGAGCCGCTGCGGCCACTCGCCGGTGTCGTGCCCGTGCGTCCGGTGCCGGAGGTGCTCTTCACCACGCAGAACCGCGGCCGCGAGAAGGCGTTTCTTGTCCGCGAGGGGTTTCCCTGTGCTCCCCATCGCCTGGTGCGTTCGCGGGAGGAGCTCCATGCCGCGGCGGCAGCCCTCGGACTGCCGGCGGTGCTGAAGACTGCGGCCTTCGGCTATGACGGCAAGGGGCAACGCAAGCTCGATGCGACCGCCGGACCTCACGAGATCGACGCCGCCTGGAACGATTTGGCGAGCGGTTTCAAGGAATGCGTGCTGGAGAACGGTGTCGAGCCATGCGTGCTGGAGAACGGTTTCAAGGAATGCGTGCTAGAGAACGGTGTCGAGCCATGCGTGCTAGAGAACGGTGTCGAGCCATGCGTGCTAGAGAGCGGTTTCAAGGAATGCGTGCTGATATTAGAAAGGTGGATCGACTTCGAATGTGAAATCTCGGTCGTGGCGGCTCGTGGGAGCGACGGTGCCACAGCGGTGTTTGCGCCGACCCGGAATCACCATCGCCATCACATCCTCGACATCTCCTCCACGCCTGCGGGGCTGCCCGAGTCGGTCATCAAGAAGGCCTGCGATATGGCGGCGGCGATCCTCGCGAAGCTCGCAGTCGTTGGCGTCGCGTGCGTGGAATTCTTCGTGACGCGGGACGGACGCGTGCTCGTCAACGAGATCGCTCCGAGGCCGCACAACTCGGGCCACCTCACGATCCACGCCTGCGAGACGTCGCAGTTTGAGCAGCAGGTACGGGCTGTCTGCGGCCTGCCGCTCGGCTCGACCAGACAGCTTGCGCCGGCCGCGATGGCGAATCTGCTCGGTGACTGCTGGGTGAACGGCGAGCCGGACTGGGCGGCCGCCCTCGCCGTGCCGGGGGTGAGCCTCGTGCTGTACGGGAAGCGGGAGCCCCGGCCCGGGCGCAAGATGGGGCATCTGACTGCGTTGGCCGAATCGGTCGAGGAGGCGATCGCCAACGTGACAAGGGCACGGTCGCTGGCATGCCGCGAAAAAGATTCTGATGCCGCTGGAGCCGCTCCCAGCGCCGACGCTACGGGCTTGCGTGACGCCGGTACTTGAGCGGCATTACTGCGGCGTCAGCGACCGGCCGCGCCAGCGGGTCTGCAGTCCAAACTGCCGACGAACGAGGCTGATCCACTGGATGGCGAGCAACAGGGTGATGCCCAGCGGCTGGGCGAGGCCGCTGAAAACGCTCTGCTGAAACCGGAACGCCTCGAAAAGCCGCGGCAGCAAGGAGAGGATCACGGCCACGCCTGCCACCGGCACGGTCCAGGCCGGCCAGCCCCGCCAGCCGGCGGCAAGCCCCATCGCGATCAGCACCCAGGGCAGAATCTGGCCGCCCGCCAAGAGGATCGTGAAGGGGATGATCGTGGCGGGGCTGCCGATCCCCTCGGTTGCGTTCTTTGAGAGTCCCCGCCAGACATCGAGGCTCCGCGTATACATCCGGCAGGAGGCGATGTCGGTGGCGTCGAAGATGTCGGTGCGGAGCCCCGCCCGGCGATAGGCCCGCGGCAGCTTCACGCCGTCATGCAGCGACGCACGGATGGCCGTGTGCCCACCGGCCCGGAGGTAATCTCCACGCCGCGTGATGAACAGCTGCCCGCAGCCGGCGGCCAGCCCCGGCCCGTTGTCGATCCGACTGCGGGCGATCGGCAGGAAGCCGAGCAGCACGAAGTGGATCAGGGGCAGAAGCAGCCATTCAAGGAACGAGCCGGTCACCTGCCGCGGAAAGCCGGAAACGAGCGACGCCTGCGTGGCATCGAGGAAGGCCACGCAGCGGCACACCGCGTCGGGCGTGAGCACGACGTCTGTGTCGAGAAATACCCAGGTATCGTGCGTCGCGGCCTCGGCCAGTTGTGCGCAGGCATGCTGCTTGCCACACCAGCCGGGGGGGAGCGGCCGGCCCTGTACGAGCCGCACTCGCGGATCCCGTGAGGCGAGCTCCGCCACGATGTCTGCCGTGCCGTCGGTCGAGGCATCGTCGAGCACGACCATCTCGAGCACCACGCCGCGGCTGGCGAGGACCGCCGCGGCACACCTCCCGATCGCCGCCGCCTCGTTCCGCGCCGGCACGAGCACCGAGACTACGGCCAACCCACCACGGTCTGTCCCGCTCCCCGCCCCGTCGAAGATCGTTCCCGGCGTCGGTGTGGGGAGAAAAACCTTGAGGTTGAAGAGCGTGAGCACCGCGGGCAGCGCCGCCAGCAGGAGGCTTGTCAGGGCGAGCAGGGAGATCGTCAGGCCGCTCATCCCATCTGCTCCCCGCCGTGCGAGGCGTCGAACCGTTCGCCCCGACGCCACGCTCCAAACCTGCGGAGGCAGTCGTAGACCCAGCCCACCCCCACCCGGCCGCTGGCCAGCACCGTGAAGTGGCACGAGCTCCGTTGCAGCGACGCTGCGGCGAGCCGGTCCTGCGTGGCGGTCAGCGCCGACTCGAGCACGATCAACCACTCCTTGGCAGTGCGGTCTGCAGCGTCGTTGATCCGCATCGCCGGGCCGAAGCCCACCAGCGCCTCCGGCAGCCGCTCGTTCCAAAAGGGATACTCGACCGCCACCGGCACGATCAGACCGCCGTCCGCCGCCGCCGCCGCATGTGCCACGCCCGGCCGGATGCCCGGCGGCCGGATTCGCGGATCAGCAAACTCGCCCTGTGACGTGATCCAGAAGATCACGTCGGTGCGGCGGTTGGCAGCCTTGGCCAGCCGAAGAAAGCGGGTGGCCCCCCGCCGCGTGTGCGGTTCGATACCAAGAAACCCGATGCGTTCCATGAACCGATACTTCCCAAGCGCGGTCGCGTCGATCGGGCCGTAGTTGAGGCGTCCGGGAAAGCAGTATTCGGTGATGAGCAGGAAGATCAGCGGATCCCACCAGCCGGGGTGGTTCGTGTAGAAGATCACCGGCTGCCCGGCGATATCAGGCAAGCCCGGCATGCCGTTCGGGCCTGTCAGGAGACGCAGGGCGTGGAAGTGACGGCGGAAGTATTTCCGCACGTAGAGCATGAACCAGCCGTGGAGCCGCCGTGAGAAGGCAGGCAGTTCGTGCTCGCGGATGTCGTCCAGCGTCGGCATGGAGGTGGGTGCCCGGGGCGGTCAGGGGCACTTGTCAGACGGTGCATTCGGCCGGGCTGGCAGGCGATGAAGACCGCGCGACCACGCCATCCTTGTCGACGCAGTCGGCCGCGATCCATCCCGACATCATCACCATCGGCATTCCCGGGCCGGGATGGGCCGAGCCGCCCGCCAGATACAGCCCCTCGATGTCGGGCGATCGGTTGGCCGGCTTAAAGGCACCGAGAAACTTCCCATGACTGGCCAGACCGTAGATCGCACCGTCGAGCACGTGGTAGCGGTCGTTGATGTCCTGGGGCGTCAGTGCCTGTTCGAAAACGATATGCCGTTCCAGATCCTTGAGCCCCGCCGTGCTCTCGAGCTTTTCGATGATCCGACGGCGGTATGGGGCGAACATCTTCGACCAGTCGTGGTGGGGCCGCAGGTAGGGGGTGTGGACGAGCACGTAGAGCGACTCGCACCCCGGGGGGGCAACGCCAGGTTCTGTAACGGCCGGGGCGCAGACGTAGCAGGTAGGGTCGGCCGCCGGTTCTCCACGACGGTAGATCGAATCAAACTCCTCGTGCGGGTCATGGGAAAAGACAAAGTTGTGATGAATCAACTGCTCGTACCGCCTGTCGAGGCCGAGGTACAGGACAACCCCGGAGCAGGCCGGTTCGTAACGACGGCGGTGGAGAAAACGATCGCGGGGTTGGCCGTCCACGAGTTCGCGATGCGTGCGGACGGAGTCGGAATTGCTGACCACGGCTCCGGCGGCGATCGTCTCGCCCGTCGCCGTTTCGACCCCCTGCACCCGTCCCCCCTCGACGATGATGCGGCGGATCGGCGTCCGCGTGCGGATCTCAACCCCTAGGTCAACGGCCAGACTGGCGAGCGCCCTGGGAACAGCCGCCGTGCCGCCGCGGGGGTACCAGACGCCCTCGTCTGACTGCATGTGGGCGATGCCGCAGAGCACGGCGGGCGAGGCGTCGGGCGAACTACCGACATACTGCGTGAAATGGTCGAGCATCTGCGCGGCCCGCTCGTCGGGCACGAATGATCGCACCGTTCCGGCCACGCTGCGGCCCGGCCGCATTCCCATCACTTCCTTCACGATCGACAGCGACATGCCGCGGCGGACATCGAACATATCCTTCAGGCCGCCGACGCTCCGCCAGAAAAAGTAGTCGTCGGAAATGCGGTGCAGTCGCTCGGAAAGTTCCATGAACTTGCCGTAGCCAACGCCGCTTCCCGTGCCCGGTGCATAGGCATCGAGCGCCGCCTTCATGCGGTCGACATCGGCGAAGAGATCGAGCGCGGTGCCGTCGTCAAAAAAGCTCCGCCACTGCGGGTCGAGCGGCACGAGATCGAGATAGTTTTCCAGATCACGGCCAGCCTCCGCGTAAATCCGCTTGAGGACGCCGGGGATCGTGAGGATCGTCGGACCCATGTCGAACCGGAAACCCTGCTCCGCAAGCACGGCCGCCTTGCCACCCACCCAGGCGTTTTTGTCACACAGGGTCACGGCATACCCGCGGGCTGCAAGCGTGCAGGCAGTTGCCAGGCCGCCCAGACCACCCCCCACTACCACCACCTTGTTTGAGTCACGTGTCGGGATCATGGGGCCGTCCTCGGCTGTGTGGGGCGCTGACTGGATGCGTCTGGTCTGCGGGTGTCGGGCTGCGTGTGTCGGGCTGGATGAGCTTGAAGGGATATGGTCCGCGGTGCCCGATAGGTCGTCAGAGGGCGCTGGCCGGTTCGGTGCCGTGGATTGTCGCATGGGAGGTCGGGACTTGATCGCACTTTCCAGCATCGATGCCGAGATCCTCCAGCAGCAGATCGGATGTGATCCGGGCCGAGGAATAGATCACGGGGAGTCCACTCCCCGGGTGCGTGCCTCCCCCGACGAGATAAACCCCCTCGAGATCCTCGAAGCGATTGTGCGGTCTCAGGTGGAGCATCTGCTTCAGGTCGTGTGACAGATTGAACGTCGCTCCGCGGTAGATCTCGTAATCGTCCTGCCAGTCGTCGGGAGTGATCATCTTCTCGTAGCGGATCCGCTCCCGGATGCCGTGGATGCCAATGCGATCGAGTTGGTCGAGGGCCACCTCCCGGTAGCCAGCTGCCTCCCGCCGCCAGTCGATATTGGGATGGCGATGGGTGACCGGAATGAGCAGATAGAGCGTGCTCATTCCCGATGGCGCCAGGGTCGAATCAGTGATGCCGGCGTTTTGCACGTACATCGAAGGGTCGCTGCCGAGCCGGTGCCGAGTTTCGATGTCGGCGAGGTTTTCCCGGTATTTCTTCGAAAGGTAGATCGTGTGGTGAGGGATGTCGTCATAACGACCTTCGATGCCGAGGTAGAGCATGAAGGTCGAACAGGAGAACCGCTTCGATGCGATCTTGCGATCACTCCAGCGCCGCCGGAGACGGTCAGGCACAAGCCTCGTCATGGTCCTCGCGAAATCGGCGTTGACCACGGTCGCGTCGGCGGCATACCTCGCCTGCGGCGTTTGCACCGCCATCACCTTTCGCCCCTCGAACTCGAGCGACTCGACCGGTTCGTTGTAGCGAATCTCGACCCCCATGTCGGTCGCGATCCGGGCCATCGCGGTCGAGACTGCACCACAGCCGCCGGTCGGATGGAAGACGCCATGTTCATATTCCAAGAACGACAAAATCGAGAACAGGCTCGGGCAGCGAAATGGCGACATTCCCAGATACTTCGACTGGAATGTGAAGGCCAGTCGGATCCGTTCGTCGGAAAAGAATGAACCCAGTTCTGAATCGAGGCTTTTCCAGGGCTTGAGAATCGGCATCAGCTTGAGCAGATCGGGGGTCGCCAGATCGAGCCAGCTTTCAAAGGGCTGCTCCAGAAAGGGCGCAAACCGTTCAAATTTGTCACGGTTGGAAGTCATGAACCGGGTGAAGGCACCGCGGTCGGCGGGCGCCAGCCTCGCGACCTCCGCCTCCATCCGCTCGATGTTGGGTGTTGCCAGCAGTTCACCGCCGGCCCCAAAGACGAGCCGATACTGCGGATCCAGCCGAACCATCTCCACTTCCCGACGCAGATCGTAGCCGCAGTCAGCAAAGATCTCGTCTAAAACCCGCGGGTAGAGAAAGAACGTCGGGCCGAGATCGAAACGAAAGCCTTCGGGCGTGGTGATCGTGCTGGTGCGGCCCCCTGGCACGTCGAGTCGCTCGAGCACCCTCACGTGGAGGCCGGCCCGAGCGAGGAGCATGGCAGCAGCAAGGCCGCCTGGACCGGCACCGATGATGTTAACCGTTCGCAACTTCCGCACTCTTTCAGCGACTGATGCGGGGCAGCAGAGACCGCCACGACATCTGGCAGAATACCCCGGCACAGCCGGAGATACAGAACAGCCAGCACTATAGGTGCCGAAAGAAAGGGGTCAAGAAACAGCCCCCTTTTCGCTGGCCTTTGCCGATTGTCAGCCAACTGAAGTCCGTCGACCGGTCAGTACGGGATGTACATCGCGGTGCGAGCCGGCCTGAGTCCACCAAACAGGCCGCGACGATAGACCGGCACGGCCACCGCTGCCGGAGCGTAGTAGGTGGTTACCGGAGCGGCCATCATGGGCATCGGGGCGACCGCGGCCGGTGCGTAATAGCTGGTGACGCCCACCGGCTGCGGAAAGGATTCGACCGCGTAATTGGCCACCTGCGCTACGGGGTAGTTGGCGATCTGTGTTACGGGGTAGTTGGCGACATATGCCGTCGAAACGGGGGGAGAAAACGCGGTGACGGCCGCATAATTGCCGGCAGGCGAGTAGTTGGCCACATAGCCGCCCGGATAGCCCGCGGCCATCGGCGTGTAGTAGGAGGTCACAGGCCTGAGGGTTTCATAGACCACCATCTGCCCGTGGGCATGGGATGCGGAGACGAGGAGCACCACGGCCACGGCCGTTGCAGCCGGCAAGGAGAGGCAGGCTTTGGAGAGCAAAATCCGGCTCCGCAGCAGTTTGAACACGATCGAGTGGCAGGGCAGCATGGCGACGTCCTTTTGATTCCGTTCGTGACTCGAGCCGTCCCCAGTTCAAGCCGGGGCCGATCGGACTTGTTGCAACCCGACCGACACTTGAGAATACGCTCCACTCCGGGCCGTCTGCAAATGACCAGGAATCTTTCACAGACCGCGAGCGTGTAGCCGGCTGGCCGCGGCATGCCGCAGCGGCCAGCAATCGGGCGGTTTGAGGCGAGTGCGGCCGGAATCGTGCCGCGGCTGGACAGAGTCGGCCGCGGGCCGCGGGCCCGCACGACACTTGGAAACGCATCAGATCGAACCCCGCACTCGTTCTCGCAGTATTCAGCATCCCAGCCCTTGACTCATGCAGCACTTTGGAAGGACGACATTTGGAATCGACTCCCCCGACACAGGACCCCACCCGCGGTTTTCGCCCCCTGCTGGCACTCCGGGCGCTCACGGTCATCAATGACAATCTGCTCCGTTGGCTGGCGATCGGCCTGGGCAAGAAGGCGGTCTCAGGCGGGCAGGTGGCCCTCGTGCTCACGGTCGGCACGGCGGGCTTCGTGCTGCCGTTCGTGCTGCTGGCCTGGCTGGCTGGCTGGCTGGCCGACCGCTATCCAAAGCGATCGGTGATTGTCTGGTGCAAGTTCGCCGAGATTTTCATCGCCGCGGCGGCAACTGCGGCCGTGGCGTGGGGGGTTCGGTCGGGCGGCACGGTTGCCGGTCTGCCTGGCGGCTTGTGGCTCTTGTTGGCGACTGTGGTCGTGATCGGCTGTCAGGCGGCGTTGATGGCGCCGAGCGTGATCGGAACGATCCCCGAGACGGTACCCAGTCCCCGACTCTCCCATGCCAACGGGCTCTTTGCGATGGTCACGCTGGCCGCCACGCTTGTGGGTATGGCCGGGGGCAACTGGCTGGCCGATCGCACGGTCGTGGTGGGCAGCGATGGCGTGATTCACTCTGCGCCGCAGTGGGCGCACGCTCTTCCGGCGGGGAGCGTGCTCGTCGGCCTTGCGCTGGCCGGCTGGATCGCAGCCCTCATGCTCGTGCGTCGGCCAGCGGCCGACCCCACCGCGCCGCCTCCGTGGAATGCTTTCTCTCGCACCTGGAACGACCTGGCCGAACTCTCGCGGCACCGTGAACTGGCGGCCGCCACAGCCGGCATTGTGTTCTTCTGGGCGCTTGGTGCGGTGGCCCAGCTCAACGTTGATCAGTATGCGACTGAGGCGGGGGCCACATCGCAGGGGCAGGTCGTGCCGTTGTTGATCGCGCTTGTCAGCGGCATCGGCCTGGGAAGCCTCGTGGCCGGAAAAGTGTCGACCCGCGGAGTCGACATGGGGCTCGTGCCGCTCGGCGCGATCCTCATGGCCCTCGGATCCTATGCCCTGGCCTTCGGTCCCCGCACGATTTTTGCAGAAGCCTGTGGCGGCACGGCCGGATTGGCCTGGTGGTGGTCGGCTGCGTCGCTGCTGCTGCTCGGCCTCGGTGCCGGGATCTTCGACGTGCCGCTCGAGGCGGCCTTTCAGGAGAAGAGCCCGCCGGCCCGCCGTGGCGGCCTGTTGGCTGTCGCCAACCTGCTCACCTTTGCGGGAATGTTTGGAGCCTCGATGCTCTATGGCCTCTTACGGAGCCCCAGCCCTTGGGCGACGGCCCAGAATGCCGCGGCCACAGTTGGCGGTCTGGCCGCCAGCCCGTTGCTCTCGGCCCGCAGCATCTTCGGGCTGTTCGGGCTGCTGGCCACCGTGGCCGCCGGTCTGGCAATCTACGCCGCCCCGCGGGCAACGTTGCGGATCTTTGTGGCGTCGATCGTGACTGCCACCCACCGGTTTCGCGTCGTCAATGCGGAGCATCTTCCGGCCGTCGGTCCCGCGGTGGTGGTCTCGAATCACCTGTCGTGGCTCGACGGTTTCATCGTCGTGCTCTCCTGCCTGCGGCCGATCCGCATGGTGGTCTACGGGCCGAATATCCGGGGCACATTCCTGAGGATGCTCGCCGATCAGTGGCGGTTCATCCTCTTCGATCCGCGTCCCAAATCGATGGGGCAGGCGCTCAAGACGATCCAGTCAGGTCTGGCTGTGGGTGATGTGATCGGCATCTTTTCCGAGGGGGGTATCTCGCGGACTGGGCAGATCCTTGGCTTCAAACGTGGACTCGAATGGATTCTCGAACGGGTCGAGGCCCCCATCGTGCCGCTGCATATCGACGGCATGTGGGGCAGTCCGCTGTCGTTTTCGGAGGGGCGGTATTTCACCACCCGGCCGCGGTTTTTTCGCCGGCCGTTGACGCTTACCTATGGACCTCCCCTGCCGATCGGCACGCCCAGCCACGAGGCGCGGTTGGCACTTCAGGAACTGACCGCCGCTTCGGTCAGAAACAGGCTTCGGGCCGGGGGGGCAGACGGGGGGACGGCGGCGGCTGCAACCGCCGAGGCCTTCGACGGCTGCTGTCTCGTTCGCCGGGAGGACCGGTTGCTCGCGTCGTTGGCCGCCAGCGACCCCCTGCACGAGTCGCTCGGCCTGCACGGCGGCAGATTGCTGGGCATCCGCGGGGTGGTCGTCGATGGGGCCACGCCGGCAGGAACGATCGGCGAGACGATCCTACGGGATGGGATCACGATCTGGCTGGCCCGCGTCGAACAGGTGCTGGAACTCGCACGCGAGCAGGCGGCAGGCACCCCGGCACTGGATGGCCTGAAAGCCACGCTGCAGGTGGTCGTGATGCCGATCGGCGATGTCACCGAACTCGAGCGGGCCCGGCTCGCCTCGTCAGAGTTTCTGGCGGCCTATGGCGTCGAACCGGTCGTGGCCTTCGCGCCGCGTGAGGCGGGCGGGCTCGTGGCCATGAATTCACCGCCGGCTCGCGTGCACGCGGAGCACGAAGTGACGTTGAAGGCCGATACGGTGGGGCGTGTGGTCAACGGCGTAGTCGTCTGGCCTGAGGCCTCGATCCGCGATCGGCTGGGGATGAGAACACTCGTTGACGAAGGGATCGCCCCTGGGGAAGACCGTACGCTCGTCATCGGCGCCACGCTCCCACCCCGGGCAGCGTCGCATTCCGGAGACACTGCTGCGGATCCGCCACCAGTCTGCCTGCTCGCCACCCGGTTCGACGTGGACAAAGAGGGCTTTTTGGTGGTGCGGGAGCCGGGGTGACTTGCGCCACCATGCCCGGCCTGTCTGGCAGGTCATACGGTGCGGTGGCGAGGAATCCGCGTGAGCCGGCAGGCTCGCCTTGGTGTTGTGCCTGGAACCGTGTATTCTTCGAGAACAAGTGCACCCCTAGCTCAATTGGATAGAGCATCGGTCTACGGAACCGAAGGTTGCTGGTTCGAGCCCAGCGGGGTGTATTGGAAAGATCGGACTGTCAGCTCTCTGGTTCGATCTGTAGGCTCTGCCGATATGGAGAGCCAGAGTTTTCCGTTTCGCATCGTCGGCTTCGACCCCGGCCTCAATACCACCGGCTACGGAGTCGTTGAATGGTCGGGGCCCACCGTGCGGCTGCTCGAGGCCGGAACGATCCGCTCCCGCAGCGATTCGCTGGAGATGAGGCTGGCGGAGATCCATGCCGGTGTCCGCGAGGTGCTCGAGGCATTTCGGCCCGGAGCGATGGCCATCGAGCAACTCTTCGTTCACGCACGGTTCCCCAAAACGGCCATTCTGATGGGGCACGCCCGCGGTGTGATCTGCCTGGCGGCGGCCCAGGCCAGTCTTGCCGTGCACCACTACATGCCCAACCGCGTGAAGAGCACGCTCACCGGCAACGGCCATGCCGGCAAGGAACAGATGCAGATGGCGGTGCAGCGCGAACTGGGACTGGTCAGCCGCCCCGAGCCGGCCGATGCCGCCGATGCGCTCGCCATCGCGCTGGCCGATTATCACCTTCGGCTGCGGCCGCTCCACGCAGGAACGCTGGTCGACCGCATCGGCAGCAGCCGCCCCTGACGATCGCGAACACAGGAGCTGCTGTAAACACGTAGCTGCTGTAAACACAAAGAAGCGAACACAACGACCACCATCACCAAGACCAAGACCAAGATCGGGAGACTGCCATGATTAAGCGAGTGTCTGGGGTGCTCGAACGGGTGGAGCCAACCGGCGTCGAGCTGGCACTGGGCCACACGGTGCACGAGGTGCTCGTGCCGGAACTGGTGCGCCGCAGCCTCCAGCAGAAGCTCGGCCAGACCGTCACGCTCCACACGCTCGAATTTCTGGAAGGGAACCCGACCCGCGGCAACATGGTGCCGCGGTTGGTGGGTTTTCTCGCCGAAGTGGAGCGAGAGTTTTTCGAGCTGATCTGCGAGGTGGACGGCGTCGGCGTGCGGAAGGCGCTGCGGGCGATCGTCCGCCCGGTTGGTGAGATCGCCACCGCGATCGAGGAGCAGGACGCCACCCTCCTCTCCACCCTGCCTGGCATCGGCGCGGCCACCGCCGAAAGGATGATCGCCAAACTCCGGCGGCGGATGCCCAAATTCGCCCTGCTGGTTGCTCGCGAGGCTCCCGATCAGGCCGGCCCGGCCGACGTGCTCGCGGAAACCTTCGAGGTGCTGCGGTCGCTTGGGCACTCCGACAACGAGGCCCGCCGGCTCGTGGATGCCCTCCGCGAAGGCAAGAAAAAATACAAGGATGTCCAGGAAGCCCTCGAGGCCATCTACCGCCAGATGCACCGCGGCCGGTAGCGGGGCGGCCAGCTTTCGGGGCGGCGGGGTTGCCCCTGCCGTGGTGCCGGACGTTCGCTTCGGCCATCCTGGCCTTCGCTCACTCCATGCTGGCTTCGCTCCGCCATCCATGGCTGCGACGACCAATCCGCGGCGGATCGGTGCCCGAGCAAGGCCGGCACCACGGCAGGGGCAACCCCTCACGGATGACTCGGAGTCCTATGCAAGCCCAATAAAAGCCCGGAGCGTCAGCGATGGGATCATCACGGATGCCGCGTGGCAGGTTCGAGCACTCCCCTGCCCCGGATTTTCGCCGGTGGAGTAGGCTAGGGATCGGAGACATGCCATGGAAAGCTTTCGCCAACCCACCGTGCAGGCCGCTGACGACGCGCCCCCGGAGGACCGTGCGCTGCGGCCGCAGCGGTTCAGCGAAATGGTCGGACAGCGAGCTGTCTTCGAACGGCTCTCCATCGCTGTCGATGCCTCGCGGAAACGAGGCGAGACCCTCGGGCACATCCTGCTGGATGGTCCGCCGGGCCTCGGCAAAACGACCTTTGCCACCTGTATTCCCCGGGAATTGGGGACCACGCTCCAGATCGGTAGCGGGGCGGCGCTGGCGGCGCCGAAGGATCTGCTGCCCTACCTCACCAATGCCGCCGAAGGCTCGGTGCTCTTTCTGGACGAGATCCACCGGCTCCCCATCGCCGTCGAGGAGTTTCTCTATCCGGCCATGGAGGATTTCCGGATCGACATCACGCTCGGCGACGGTGTCTCGGCCCGCACGATCAACATGCCCCTCCGGCCGTTCACGCTCGTTGGAGCGACCACGCGGCCAGGCCTGCTCTCGGCACCACTCCGCGACCGGTTTGTGATGCGGGAACATCTCGATTTCTACTCGCCTGAAGATCTGGCGGAGATCGTGCGTCGATCGGCCGTGAAGCTCTCGATGCAGATGGATGACGCCACGGCCGATGAGATCGCCCGCCGGAGCCGGGGCACACCGCGGTTGGCCAACAACCGGCTGCGATGGATTCGCGATTTCTCAACCAGCCGGGCCAACAGCATGGTTGACGTGGGGATCGCCAGAACGGCGCTCGAGATGCAGGGCATCGACGAACTGGGGCTGGATGGTTTTGACCGCCGCTACCTGGAAACCATCCAGCGGGTCTTTGCCGGTGGGCCGGTGGGCATCGAGGCCATTGCCCACACGATGAGTTCGGCCCCAGATACGCTGGAAGACGATGTCGAGCCGTTTCTGCTGCGTTGCGAACTGGTGATCCGCACCCCCCGCGGCCGCCGGCTGACGTCCAAAGGGGAGAACCATCTGGGGGGACTCCCCAGGATTGGCCCCCAGGCCCGTCTCTTCTGAGCCCCTTGTCTGAGCCCCTTGTCTGAGCGTCTGGCGAGCGGTGTTTCTGCGGAGATTGACCGGGGGGAGCGTCGTTGGGTAGAGTACGCGGCTTCCGCTATTCGACCGGTCGATCATTCCCAGGCTAGGTAGTTTCATGGCCGTTCCTAAAAGACGTCAGTCCAATCAAAAGACCCGCTCACGTCGGGCCCACGACTTCCTCACGCCCCGCCAGTTGACGTTTTGTTCAACCTGCGGCAAGGCCGTTCCCACGCACCGCATCTGCGGCGCATGCGGCCATTACATGGGGCGGGCCGTCGTCAAGACTGAGGAATGATCCCCTTGGCAGCGGCGACTCCCGGACGTGAGGCTGCAACCGCCGAAAAAACGGCAGCGCCCGGTTCGACGGCGTTGTTGTTTCCGGGCCAAGGGGCCCAGTCGGTCGGCATGCTCGGGTCTTGGTGCGATGGTCAACGGGCCGCCGAAGATCTTTTCACCCGCGCTTCCACGATCCTCGGTTACGACCTCGCCGCCATTTGTCGGCACGGGCCGGCAGAAAAGCTCAACGCCACGGCGGTGAGTCAGCCGGCAATTCTGGTCACGAGCCTCGCGGCACTCGAGGTGCTCAAGTCCCGCGATCCTGACGTTGTCAGCCGCTGCCCGATCACGGCGGGCCTGTCGCTCGGTGAATACACGGCACTGGTGTTTGCGGATGCCATCGATTTCGACACCGCTGTCCGGCTGGTCGATGTCCGCGGCCGGGCCATGCAGAAGTGTGCCGACCGGCGGGGGCCCGATGGCGGAGCCTCCGGAGGAATGGTGGCCGTGCTGGGGCTGGACCGCGATCAGGTGGCAGGCCTGTGCGCCGAGTGCCGCGGCCAAGACGTGCTCGAGGTGGCCAACGTGCTCTGTCCGGGCAACATCGTGGTCTCAGGATCGGAGGCGGCTTGCCGTCGCCTCGAAGAGGCTGCCACGGCTGCCGGGGCGATGAAGTGCGTGAGGCTTGAGGTGGCAGGCGGGTTTCATACCGTGCTGATGCAGGAGGCCGTTCAGGCTTTGGCCGCGGCCCTCGCGGAGGCCACGATCCGCCCGCCACGCATTCCAGTTATCAGCAACGTGGACGCACAGGCCCATGCCGATCCGGATGAGATTCGCGAACTGTTGTCCCGGCAGGTCTGCGGCGTGGTCGAGTGGCACGCCTCGATGACCTCCCTTTTGTCCACGGGCGTTCGCACCGTGTACGAGGTGGGCCCCGGCAGGGTGCTCAGGGGCCTGCTCAAGCGGATCGACCGCAGCATCACCGGCTTCGGGGTGCCGGAGTAGCCTCCCGAAGAATAACGACCTGGAGAGGAACGACCTGAACTCTTGCCGTTGCCGTATCTGTTCTGCACCTGTATTCGATCGTATTCGAGGCCTCTACCCCTCGCCTGAGCCGATAACCTGCATGCCTAGCGTTTGTTCGTGGTGACGGTTTCTGCCGGTCGCCCGGCGGCACGCTTTCCTGACCGACCTGATTCCAAACACAGCCGGGGAACCGATCATGTCCGACACGAGCCAGCAGCCCGCCACGCCAGTCTCTGCGACTTCGGAGGGAGCGCCTCCGCCGAAGCCTGTGCTGAAGCGGCTGAGCGTCGACCTCTCCGGACAGGTGGCCCTCGTCACCGGTGCCTCGCAGGGGCTTGGCAGGGCCATTGCCGAGGCCCTGGCCGCCTCGGGCGCGTCGGTCGCCCTCGTGGCGCGGAATGCGGTCAAATTGGCCGAAGTGGCAGCGGGGATCCGCGGTGCCGGCGGTACCGCGCAGGAGTTTCCTTGCGACGTTGCCAAGGGGGAGGAGGTGGCCAGGGTCGTCGAGCAGATCGTCGAAAGCCTCGGCAGGCTCGATATCCTCGTCAACAACGCCGGCGTCACCAGAGATACCCTCCTGCCGCGCATGAGTGACGAAGAGTGGGACGAGGTGCTGACGACCAACCTGCGGGCGCCGTTTCTCTTCATGCGGGCCGCGAGCCGCCCGATGATGCAGCAGCGATATGGGCGGATCATCAACGTGGCGAGTGTTTCCGGGCTCATCGGCAATCCTGGCCAGGCGAACTACTCGGCCTCGAAAGCGGGGCTCGTTGGGCTGACCCGGACGGTTTCCAAGGAACTCGCCGGCCGGAAAGTGACGGTCAACGCCGTGGCCCCCGGCTTCATCGCCAGCGACATGACCGCGACGCTTGGCCCTGCCCTGCTCGACGAGGTCAAGAAACGCGTGCCGGCCAAGCGTCTCGGCGAAGCCTGGGAGATCGCAGAGGCGGTGCTTTTTCTGGCAGCCCCCTCCTCTGCCTACATTACAGGGCAGGTTCTCGTGGTGGACGGGGGCCTGATAGGCTGAGCAGACCCGCATCAGCGTCGCGGCAGGGCGGGCCTGCCCAAGAAGTGCGGCCAGAAAAGCTCAGAAAAGTTATGGTCAGAAAAGCTGTGGTCAGAACAGGCGGCCAGGAAGTGAGCTCTGGACGGGAAGACCAGCGGTTGAGATGACGGCATTTTCCCGGTATGGACATTTCTGGTCGGCAACGGGTATATCTTCCCCGAACCCCCTGAAGGTCGTCGCCGTCTCAGGTGGAGTGGGACTTTTCAGGCGGTTTTTTGCGTCCGGTTGTCAGGAGGATTCATAAGGTGGCTTCAGTTCAAGAACGAGTGATCGACATCGTCGCTTCCCAGCTGGGAGTGGGCAAGGAGCAGATCACTGCGGAAACTTCGTTTATCAACGATCTCGGAGCCGACTCGCTCGACACCGTCGAGTTGGTCATGGAACTCGAGGAAGAGTTCGAGATCAATATTCCGGACGATGCAGCCGAAAAGATTCAAACGGTCGGTCAGGCCGTTGAGTTTATCGAGAAGCATCAGGCCTGATTCATTCCCTGCCATCCGAAACGGTAACCCGCATGAAGCGACGCGTCGTGGTGACGGGCCTGGGAGTGGTTACCTCGCTGGGCAGGGCTGTAGAGACCTTCTGGGATCGCATTCTGCGCGGTGACAGCGGTGTCGGGCCGGTGACGTTGTTCGACGTCTCTGCCTTCCGTGTTCAGTTCGCGGGCGAAGTGGCCTGGAAGCCCGAGGAAGAAAACATCGCCAACGTGAAGGAACTGCGGCGGCTCGATCGCTTCACGCAGTTTGCGATGGCAGCGGCCGCCGACGCCTTCAGCGACTCTGGGCTCGATGTCTCAAAGGAAGATCCCTACCGCTGCGGTGTGGTGATTGGTTCCGGCATCGGTGGCCTGGCTGAATTCGAGGCGCAGCACGAGCGGCTTTTGTTAAAGGGTATCGACAAGGTTTCCCCGTTCACCATTCCGAAGTTGATGGTGAATTCCGCCAGTGGTCATGTCTCGAGCATGCTGGGGCTGAAGGGGCCAAACTTCGCCGTTGCCACCGCCTGCGCAAGCGCCGCCAACTCCATCGGCGACGCCCTGCGGGCCATTCAATACGGTGATGCCGACGTGATGGTCACTGGTGGCAGCGAGGCGGCACTGACGCCGATGGGGCTGGCCGGATTCCAGAACATGCGGGCCCTGTCGTTCCGATCCGATGCCCCGCAACAGGCCAGCCGGCCGTTCGACATGGGCCGCGACGGGTTTGTGCTCGCCGAAGGAGCCGGGGTGGTCGTGCTGGAGGAGCTTGAGCATGCCCGGAAGCGGGGCGGCCGGATTTATGGCGAACTCATGGGGTATGGTGCCAGCGGTGATGCCGGCCACATTACCCAGCCTGACGAAGAGGGCCGCGGTGCCGCCCGCGCGATGAGCATGGCGCTCGCAGATGCCGGATTGAGTCCTGACCGTGTGCAGTATGTCAATGCGCACGGCACCAGCACGCCGTTGGGCGACAAGGCCGAGACGGTGGCTGTGAAGCGGGTTTTCGGCCCGCATGCCGGGCGGCTGGCGATCTCCAGCACGAAGAGCCAGTTGGGGCACACGCTCGGGGCCAGTGGTGGCATCGAACTGGTGGTCTGCGCGATGACGATTCTTCGCGGGGTGATCGCCCCGACCATCAACCTCGACAACCCCGACCCAGACTGCGATCTCGACTACACGCCGAACGTTGCCCGGGATGCAAAGGTCGACGTGGCGATGTCGAACAGTTTCGGATTCGGCGGCCACAACGCCAGCCTTGTGCTGGGCCGGCTGGGCTGAAATGCCCGTGGCACGATCCATTCCCGCACGACTGGCCGGCATCACGATCCTGGTGATCGTCTTCGCGTCACCGTGGGAAGTGCTTTCGGCGCAACTCCCCGCCGACGACGGACAGGTATGGCAGACCTACGACATCAGCCCGTTCGTCACGCAGGCCGGGCCGGGGAGCCAGCGGCATGTCGTCGATTGGGTGCTCCAGGAGACGGGATCCCCGCAATGGCACGGCGATACGGTCGCCTCCCTGTCGGCCGATGCCGGCAAGCTCCGCTGTTTCCACACGCCCGAGATGCAGGAGCGTGTGGGGGAGATCGCCGAACGGTTTGTGGCCGATGCCGCCACGCCGCATCGGTTTTCGGTGCGGGTGCTGGGGGTTGGCAGCCCTGCCTGGCGGAACGACATGCGGCCGATGCTTCGGCCGATTCCGGCGGCTACGCCGGGCGTCCAGGCATGGATCATGTCGCGCGAGGAGGCGGCCGTGCTGGTGGCCAGGCTCCGCTCGCGGGGAGACTGCGAGGAGCTGCCCACCGGGGCCGTGCTGGCGGCCAACGGCATCCCAGCGGTGCTCACCGGCGGCCGGAAGCGGGCCTACGTGCAGGACATGGCCCAGACCGGTCAGGGCTGGCAGCCCGTCGCGGCCAGTTGCGACGAGGGGATGTCGATCGACGTCCATCCGCTCATCGCGCGTGATGGCACGGCGGTGGAGGCGGTGATTCGCTGCCGGATCGATCAAATCGAGCGGATGGCTCAGGTCGGGATGAGCCCGCCCGGCAGCGATGGCCGGCGGGTGCCGATCGAGGTGCCGCAGATGTCGGCCGTTCGGATCGGTGAGCGGTTTCGTTGGCCGGCCGGCAGCACGCTGTTGATCGGGCTCGGCTTGGTGCCCTGGCCTGTTCCCGGTCAGAATAAGGCCGGTTCGCCGGCGCTCTTTTCCGACGCCAAGCGGACCGATGTCGTGGTGCTTGTGGAGCCCAGGCTCACCGACGTTCCATGACCCGCGGCCCAGGCCTGATGCCCCTTGTCCCCCATGGTGTGCGGTTCCTCGGACAGGACCTCGCACTGACCCAATTCGGAACATCGACTCCACCAGCAGGAAGAATGCCATGAGTGCCGCTCCAGACCGCCGCGTTGTGATCACGGGAATGGGAGTCGTCTGTCCGCTCGGCCTTGCGCTCGAGGATTTCTGGGCCGGTCTGGTCGAGGGCCGCAGTGGTGTTGGACCGCTGGAGTCGTTTCCCTCCGCAGGACTGCCACTGCATCATGCCGCTGAGGCCCGGGGCTTCACCGGCGACATCGACAACTTTGGGCCGCTCGATGGCGAACGTAAAAAGGCGATCCGCAAGGGCCTCAAGGTGATGTGTCGGGAGAGCCAGATGGCGGTGGCCGCCGCCCAGCGGGCGCTCCACCACAGCGGGCTGTTCGCGGCCGAAACACCGGCTGCGAGCGTGCAGCCTGAGCGTTTTGGCTGCGTCTTTGGGTCCGACTACATGCTCACGCTGCCCGAGGATTTCACCGCCAGCGTGGCCAAGTGCCGGGGCGCCGATGGAAGGTTTGAATTCGATCGCTGGGCCTCCGAGGGCATGCCGCAACTCACGCCTCTTTGGCTGCTGAAATACCTGCCGAACATGCCTGCCAGCCACATCGCGATCTACAACGACCTGCGCGGCCCGAGCAATTCGCTGACGCTTCGCGAGGCGAGTGGCCACCTCGCTCTCGGCGAGGCCACCAACACCATCCAGCGCGGGGCGGCCGACATCATGGTCGTGGGGGCCACCGGCACCCGCGTGCATCCCATGAAAACGGTGCACTGCCTGCAGAGCGAGCAGGTGGCGCTCGCGGGGAACGTGGGCAGTGGTTCGGGCGGCGACGATCCGGCCCGCTGGAGCCGGCCATTCGACAGGTCGCGGCGGGGAATGGTGCTCGGCGAGGGGGCGGCGGTCTTCATTCTCGAGGAGTTGGAGCATGCCCGAGCGCGATCCGCCACCATCCATGGCGAGGTTGTCGGGCATGCGGCCCGGAATGCGGGCCTCGCGGGGGGCGTCGGTCTCAAGCAGCGGGCACTGACACTCGCCATGCGGCGGGCGCTCTCCATGGCCAATGTGACTGCGGCCGAACTCTCCCACATCCACGCCCATGGGCTGAGCACGGTGGTCGGCGATCGCGAGGAGGCAGCGGCCCTGCACGAGGTGCTCGGGCCGGCCGCGGCAACCATTCCCACGGTGGCCGCCAAGAGCCACTTCGGCAACCTCGGAGGGGGCAGTGGTCTGGTGGAATGCATGGCCAGCCTGCTGGCGCTCCGGCATGGCGAACTCTTCCCGCTGCTCAATTTTGAGGAGGCGGATCCAGAGTGCCAAATCAGGCCGGCCCGCCGCGGAGATCCGTCAGGAAACGTCTTTATTTCTTCGGCGGTCACCCCCCAAGGGCAGGCCGGATCGGTGGTTATCCGCAGCCTGGCTCCTTGACAGTTTTCCGCATGTGCCGTAACTTTCACGGGTTGCGTCACGTCTCAGAGGCTGTTGGTATCGCGGATATTTTTCCAAACACCGTCGGGTGTTTCGGCGCCCATGTTCCATGGCGTCGGCTTTGCCGGCAGTGCTGCAACTGCCAGGCGACTGGCACTGCCATCTCTCGACAGTGACGGTGTTCTGCCGGGCCGAAGGCCGGGTCGGAGTTTGGGTGTCTGGTTCGCTCGAGCAGGGCTTGGGCAGAACCGATCGCTTGAATTGTTTCCGGGTCGTGCGGCTGGCCAGACAGTTCGAAGACAGCAGTTCGACGATAGTTGACAAAAATCGCAAGACATACGCCCGGGCGATCGTCCGAGAAATCAATGAAGCCAGAAGAAATCCTGCGAATCGTCGATGCCATCCATCGCGATAAAAACATCGACAAAGAGGTCGTCTTCCAGGCGATCGAATCCGCCCTCGTCACGGCACTTTCACGGCAATACGGCGAAACCGCACAGATCGCGATCGCCATCGATCGCGCGAGCGGTCATCTCTCCGGCTCGCACGATGGCGTCGAGATCGATACGGCCGAACTCTCGGGTCGGATCGGTGCCCAGACCGCCAAGCAGGTGATCATCCAGAAGATTCGCGAGGCAGAACGGGATGCCATCCACGACGAGTTCGAGGAACAGGTCGGCCAAATGGTCTCGGGCATGGTGACGCGGGTCGAAGGCGCCACCGCATCGGTCTCCTTGGGCGCCACTGAGGCCATTCTGCCGCGGAGCGAGCAGATTCCCGGCGAGAGCTACCACGCCAACGAGCGAATTCGGGCGACGATCTTTGAGGTCAGAAAGGTCGGCAGCCGCGTCAAGATCATTCTGTCGCGGATCCGCCCCCAGTTGGTCCAGCGGCTCTTCGAGCAGGAGATTCCAGAAATCGCAGACGGCGTGATCGAGATTCGGGCAATTTCCCGAGAGCCGGGCTACCGCAGCAAGGTGGCTGTGATCAGTTCCGACAGCCGCATCGACTGTGTCGGGGCGTGCGTCGGCGTCCGCGGCAATCGAATCAAGAACATTGTCGAGGAACTCGGGGGTGAGCGGATCGATATCGTCCGCTGGAGCGAGGATCTGCAGGTGCTCGTGCCCAATGCCCTGCAGCCTGCCGAGGTCGATGAGGTGATTCTCTGCCAGATGCTCGGACGGGGAATCGTGCTCGTGCGGGAGGACCAGTTGTCTTTGGCTATCGGCCGGCGGGGGCAGAATGTGCGGCTCGCCAGCAAACTCTGTGGCTGGGATATCGAGATCATGACCCGCGAGGAACTCGACCAGCAGATCGAGCGGGCCGTGGGCGGCTTCTCCTCGATCGCCGGCCTCGATGAAGCATTGGCCGAACGGCTGGTGGGCGAGGGCTTCCTGTCCTACGACGATCTGTCGGTGATCGAACCCGACGATCTCATGGAGATGGGCGGTCTCTCTGCAGAAGCGGTCGACTCGATCGTCGCCGAAGCTGAAAAGCGGGCCTCGATGGCGGAGGTGGCGGCTGCCGACGAGCGACGGAAGCAGCGGGAGCAGGACAGGATCACCAAGGCGACGGCAGATGCCGATGCCGCCGAGGCAGCGCTTGCGGTGGATGCGGGAGCGGATGCAGGCTTGGATGCAGGAGTGGGTGCAACTGTAGATACAAACAGCGACCAGACTGCGGCGGTTGGTGATGAGCAGGGTGATGCCGCCGGCGTGGTAGCGGAGGCGGTGCCGCCGGCGGAATCGTGATCGGCGGCGCGGGTGTGATGCACGTTTCCCTAGGAATGCGTGCTGTGCGGATCGTCCGGGCCTGGCTGGGTATGATCGACGGAGCGAGGATCGTGGGCGGTGACGGTGTCGGTGGGTTTTGGCTGATGTCGGAATTGGTTCTGAAGGCAGGTGGCCGGGATAGTCCGGAGCGGAGGCGTTTGCGTGGCGGTTCGCATCTACACACTCTCGAAAGAATTGAAGATCGACAGCAAAGAGCTGGTCGATCTCTGCACGCGGGCCGGCATTCAGGACAAGGGCTCGGCATTGGCGAGCATGTCCGACGAAGAAGTTGCCAAGCTCAAGGAATTCATCGCCGGGAAGTCGCGGCCGCCTGAGCGGCCTGCCGCTCCCGCAGGACCGGCCCCCGCCCCCGCACCTGCGGCGCCGAAGCCCGTCACGCCGGTTGCCCCGCGGGCACCGGGAACGCTGAAGCGGGAAGATTATATCGCCCCTGCAGGCGTCGCTGCGCGAGGCAAACCGCAGGACATCCAGGCCGCAAAGCCAGCCACTGAATTGCGACCTCGTCCGGCCGGACTGAGGCCTTCAGGCGATGGGAGCAAGCCGGTTCCCCGGCCTGCTTTCAAGCTCTCGCCGCTGCCGGCCGCGGGACGGCCGCCGGTGTCGCGTGTTTCGCAGGAGCCTGCGGCACAGAAACCTGACGTCAAACTCCCGCTCGATGCCATTCGCAGCGCCAAGGCCGGCGGCTCGAAGCCTCTCGCTGAACACATGCGGAAGCATGAGCAACGGCAGTCCGAAGCGCCTCGGCCCCGGCCGGGCGGGCTTGGCCTGCGAAGCGGCATGGCGGGCGGCGCCGGCACCGCCCCGCCGCCGGCCACCGATGCGAGTGGCCGACCGCGACGAACTGTTGTCCGCCCGAATACCGGAAAGCCCGACGACGTCCTCGGTGGCCGCGAACTGCGGCAACTCAACCGGAAGCGGGTCTCGGAGCCCCGTGGCGACGACGAGGATGGCATGGGCCGCCGTCGGCGGGGATCGCGGCCACGGCGCGGGTCTACCGTGTCGACCGCTGCGCCACGCAAGACGAATGCGGCGATTCAGGTGCCCTGCACCGTTCGGGCGTTCTCCGAGGCGATCGGCATGCCCGCCAGCGAGGTGCTGAAAAAACTGCTGGCCTTCGGCATGGCGTCGATGCCGAGCATGGCGTCGATGCTCGACCGTGACACGGTCGAATTGCTCGCCGCCGAACTCGGCGTGCAACTCGACATCAAGACAGCAGAGGATCTCGAAAAGGAGCTTCTGGCTGGATTTGACGCCGCCGAGGAGGATCCCGCCCTGAAGCTGTCGCGGGCCCCTGTGGTGACGTTTCTCGGTCACGTCGATCATGGCAAGACCTCGCTGCTCGATCGGTTGCTGGGCATCAATGTCGCCGCCCGTGAGAGCGGTGGCATCACGCAGCACATGCGGGCCTACACGGTGCAGCGGAATGGCCTGCCGATCACCTTTGTCGACACCCCGGGGCATGAAGCCTTCACCCAGATGCGGGCCCGCGGTGCCAATGTCACCGATTGTGCAGTCATCGTCGTGGCTGCTGATGACGGGGTGATGCCGCAGACTGAAGAAGCGATCAGCCACGCACGGGCCGCCAACGTGCCGATCGTGGTGTGCATCAACAAGATCGATCTCCCCGGTGCCGATGTCGACCGGATCTACCAGCAACTCGCCGCCAACGAACTGTTGCCGACGGAGTGGGGTGGGGAGACGGAGGTCGTGAAGACCAGTGCCGTCACCGGCGTGGGTATGGAAGAACTGCTCGACACGCTGCTCACCATTGCCGAATTGCACGATCTGCGTGCCAACCCCGACCGCTCTGCCGCCGGAGTCTGTCTCGATGCCTCGATCCACGAGGGCCGCGGCGTCGTTGCCTGCCTGATGGTGCAGAAGGGCACGCTCAAAGTCGGCGATGCGATCGTCTGCGGCGAAGCCAGCGGCAACGTCAAGGTGATGCACGACACGCTGCAGCGACGGAAGATCTCCGCAGCGGGGCCGTCGGTGCCGGTGTTTGTCAGCGGACTCGACGTGGCTCCCGGCCCCGGCGATCGGTTTCAGGTGGTCGATTCGATCGCTCTGGCCCGGGAAGTGGCGGTCAAGCGTCTGAGCATCAGCCGCCACAGCACGCTCGTCAGCACTCCGGTGCACGTGACGTTCGAGAACCTGCTCGACCGACTGGGCACCCAGAAGGCGCCCACCCTCAACCTCATTCTCCGGGCGGATGTTCGTGGGTCGATCGAGGCAATTCTCAAGGAACTGCAGAAGCTCGATCATCCGGAGGTGAAGATTCGTGTGCTGCAGGCAACGGTGGGCGGCGTGAGCGAGGCCGACGTGCAACTTGCGGATGCCTCCGATGCTGTGATCATCGGCTTCAACGTGGTGCCCGACGAACGGGCCCGGTCGCTTGCCGAGAATCTGGGCGTGCAGGTGCGGCGGTATGAAATCATCTATCAGGTCACCGACGACCTGCGGAAGGCCCTCGAGGGAATGCTCGCGCCGGAAAAGCGGGAGGCGATCCTCGGTCGGGCCGTGGTGCAGCGGACGTTCTCCATCAGTCGGCTGGGTGTCATCGCCGGTTGCCGCGTGATCTCGGGTGTCATTGCCCGGAATGGTCGCATGCGGATCATCCGCGACAGCCGCATCATCGGCGAATACGGTCTCGACTCGCTGAAGCGGGAGAAGGACGATGCCCGCGAGGTTCGCGACGGCCTGGAATGTGGCATCAAGCTTGCCGGTTTCAATGATATCAAGGAGGGCGACATTCTCGAGTGCTACCGCGTCGAGGAAGTCGCACGGACGCTCTCGTGAGTACGCGACGACTTCTCAAGGCGGCGGAGGCTGTGCGGGAGGTGGTCAGCATGGCCATCCTCACGCAGGTGCGTGATCCGCGGGTTCAAAACGTGACCGTCACCGCGGTTGAGATGGATCCCGACATGCGTTCGGCCACCGTGCACGTGTCGGTGATGGGAAGCCCTGCCAAGGAGGAACTTGCCCTGAAGGGGCTGGCGAATTCCGCTGGTTTTCTTCAGGCCCAGGTCGCCGAACGCATCGAGACGCGGTACACGCCCCGACTGAAATTCAAGCTCGATAATGGTGTGAAGCGGTCGATCGAGATTGCCCGCATGCTGAGCGAGGTTTTGCCCCCGCCGTCGCCTGCGGCCGTCGCACCATCACAGACACCGGTATCCGACGCAGGAACACCGTCGACAGTGGAAGAGCCCGTGAGCCCGGTCGGCCCGGTGGGCCTGCCGGTGGGTTCAAAGGACATGGAGAAGCCAGAGGAACGCGCATGACAGCAGCGAAGCAGCCACAGTCGGTACGGAAGGCACTGATAGCAAAGCTCCACAAGGCACTAAAGGGGCAGTACCGGCCCGTGGTCGCCAATACGGGGCGGTCGATGCTCGAGCAGGTGCTCTTTGCCTGCTGCCTTGAAAATGCGCAGCACGACGTGGCGGAGAAGGCATTTGCCCGGCTCCTCGAAAGCTATTTCGACCTCAATGAAATCCGTGTGACGACCGTCGCGGAACTGGCGGAAACCCTACAGGGCTTGCCCGATCCGGCCTCTGCCGCGCTTGCGTTGCGACGGGTGCTGCAGGGCGTGTTTGAGTCGACCTACAGTTTTTCCCTCGAGCATGCCAAGAAGCACTCGATCGCCCATGGCATCAAAACGCTCGAGCACATCCACGGCATTCCGCCGTTCGTTGTGCAGCATGTCGTTGCCACCGCGCTCGGTTCGCATCTGGTTCCGCTCGATCTGGGGGCACTGTCAGGGCTCTATCTGGCTGGTGTGATTGCCCGTGAGGAATACGATGCCGGTAAGGTGGCCGGGCTCGAGCGGCTGATTGCCAAGAAGGTCGTCCTTGAATTCAACTCGTTGTTGCACCAGTTCGGCGCCGAAGTTGTCAGCAGCCTCCATGGGGCCAATGTCAGGAAGATTCTGCAGGCCGTGAGCCCCGAGTCGCTCAAGGAACGGTTTCCGAAGCGTGGTGAACCGTTGCCGGCTCCGATTCCGCCCCCTCCCGCCACGGGCAAGGAGGGCCGCCGGGCCGCAGAGGCGGCACAGACTGCTGCCGAGGAGCACCGCCCCGCGGGCCCGCAGGCCGCGGCCAGGCCGGCCGGCAAGACCCCACTCCCTCCGCCCGGCGCTGGCCCGAAGCGTGCCGCTGACGGCACCCAAAAGCCCGGTGGCAAGACGGGCCCCAAGCCGTTCGTGGTCAAGCCGAACGTCGGCAAACCGATCACTATCAAGCCGCAATTGGCGCTGCCGGCTCCTGAGCACAAGCCAGAGCCAAAGCCAGTCCCGAAGCCTTCCGCTGGAAAAGCTGCCAAGAAGCCGGAGGCAGCCGGAAAGCCGGTGCCCTCGAAAAAGGCCCCGCCACCGGCGGCCTCCAAGCCGGTGTCTGACGCGAAGCACAAGGCCAAGCCGCCGGCAAAGGCCGTGGGCAAGAGCCATTCCGTGCAACTCGCGAAGCGAAAGCCCCGCTGACAGAGCCTGTCACGCGACCTTCGGACCACGAGTCAGGAACACTTGTCAGCACCACGAGCAGGGAACTCGCCATGGCAGGACATTCGCACTGGGCCAACATCTCTCGCAAAAAGTCGGTGATCGACGCCAAGCGGGGCAAGCTCTGGAGCAAGCTCGCCAAGGCGATCATCGTGGCGGCCAAACACGGTGGCGCCGATCCGGATGCCAATCTGCGGCTCCGCTATGCGATCGACGCTGCCAAGGCCGTCAGCATGCCCAAGGAAAACATTCAGCGTGCCATCAGAACGGGCACCGGCGAACTCAAGGGGGGCAACCTCGAAGAATCGATCTACGAGGGCTATGCCGCCGGAGGCGTCGCGGTGATGTGCGAGATTCTTACGGACAACAAGAATCGCACGGCCCCGGAGATCCGCAAGATTTTCGAGGTCTGCGACGGAAAACTGGGGAGCACCGGCTGCGTGGCCTATCTCTTTCAGCGGTTGGGGGTGGTCCGCGTGCCGCAGGCCTCTTGCAGCGAGGACCGGCTCATGGAGATGGCGTTGGAGGCCGGCGCCAACGACGTGAAACTCGTAGGGGATCGCTGGGAGGTCACCTGCGAGCCGCAGTCCATGGCGGCCGTGATCGAGGCGGTGCAGAAGGGCGGACTGCAGGTGGAATCGAACGAGATCGTCCGGGTGCCGACCAATACCGTCGACGTGGATGACGTCGATACGGCCCGCAAGGTGCTGGAATTGGTCGAGCGACTCGACGACCACGATGATGTCCAGAGCGTGGCCGCCAACTTCAACATCCCCGACGAGGCCCTGACCCAGTTGGAATGACGGGCCTGGCTCTCAGGCTGGGCTCTCAGTTGGTCGTGTCGGCCTTGTTGGTCGTGTCGGTCTTGTCGGCCTCCGGAGTCGGATGCTCCACCTGCGGCCAGTAGGTGTCGAAGTCGAACTGCGGGCTGTTGTCGAGGTCGTGGCACTCCAGGCAATTGTTGATGGCCTTCTGTTTGCCCTCTGGAGTCTTGATCGACAGCGTCACTTCTCCGCGGAGGCGGTCGCGCTCCGTGACACTGGCCCGCACGTCGCCGCGCTCCACCGCCGCGTGGGCGGCAGCCGGGCCGTGGCAGTTTTCGCAGCCCTGGTGGGCCAGGTGGGGCGTGACCTTCATCCCGGCAAACCCACCCTCGAAAGGCTCGTACCGCTGCGGGGCCCAGCCAACGACATGGCACGAGAGGCACTCAGGGTCGCCATCGCGACGCGGTTTCTGCTCCTCCAGCGTGGTCAGGCCACCGGCATGGGCCGTGTCCTTCCAGACGTCATACGCATGCTTGTGGCAGTCGGCACAGGCGGCACTGCCCGCGAACCGCCGTCCAGAGGGATGCCGCACGGCAGCCAGACCCAGGCCGGCAAGCCCCAGTGACTCAAGCTGGCTCTGGTACGTGGCCAGCAACTGGATCATGTCCTCGGCCTCGCCGAAGCGGGCATCGAGGGGCACCCGCTGCGACCGCATCGGCTTTTCAGGGTCGTCGAAGAAGGCCACTGCCACCGCAAACATTCCCTTATGGCCCAGTTCGATCAGACGGCCACCGCCCGGCAATGTGGGGAGTTCCGCGGGCGGTTCGTCGGCACCCCCTGCGGTCGCGACGATATCGAACTGCGGGAAGCGTGCAGCCAGGCTGCGGGTTTCCTCAGGCGACGCCCACGACAGCAGAATCTGGTGCGTGCAGTTCGCCTTCTTCAGTTCGGAGGCGGCGGCCTCGACCGCCTGGGCAGCCGGCAGGATCTCGACGGCGTCGTTACGGACCTGCTTGGCTTCGCCATCGCCGAGCACGGAGACGATGCCGAACCGCAGGCCGCCTGCCTCCACGATCCGAAATCGCGGCGTGATGTTGGCATCGAGCCCCAGGAGGCCGACGTTGGCGCTCACGAACGGCGTCGGCTGGTCCCCGACCGCCGCCACTGCCGCCACCAGTTCCTCCGCCGGGAGCCGGAGGTCGCCCGGCCCGAAGCCGACGGCGGAGTAGCCCATGGTCCGGAGCCCGTCTGCGATCGATTGAAACTTGATCTCCGACTGCCGGCCAAACCGTTTGACCTGACCGCCCAGATCGACCGTGACCAGCGGCCAGCCAGCCGACGCGATTGCCCGCAGGAAATTCCGTCGGCGGCTCAAACCCCCCTTTTGATTCTCCTTGCCGGTGCATCCGCAGGGCTCGATGTAGCCGTCCAGTTCGCCGGTCACGATCACAACGGCCCGTGGCTTCTGCCAGCCCTCGAACAAGCCGCCATTTCTCTCGCGAAAGGTCGTCACGAGGGCATCGTCCACGCCCGGCCCACGATCGGGCAGGCCCGCGACGACGCCGCCGGAGGCCACTGCTGGGCTGGCCGCGACTGGGCTGGCCACTGCCGGGCCGGCCGCGGCGGAAACCGAGGCCGCCGGTGCGGAACCTACCGGCTCTGCCCGACCAGGCTGCGGCATGCCCGCGAGCACCATGGCACCCATCCACAGTCCCCGCAGCAGATGCCAGCGGAGTTGCTGGCCACGCACAGCCATGGTGGATACCGCGACGACGCGAGGGAATATGGCAATCTGTTTCATGGTCGAATCAAGGTCGAATCGTGGTATCGGGAACGATAGCGACGCAGACCGGAATGGTGAGGGTCGGCGATTCGGGGTGTCCGGTGTCAAGCACGATCCTGCCGGCGGGGGCCTGCGGTGAGCAGAGGTGATTGGCCGGCGCACTCCCCGGCGGAATGGTGATCGAAATTGGAATACGAATCACGTTGCCACTGCCCACCGGCTTGCCCTCTCCGACGACGACCTGCAGGGACTCCGGAACGATCTCCCGGACGACCGGCCTGACGTTCGCCCGATGCGGGCCCTTTGCGGTCAGGAACAGGCTGGTTTGGGAGCCGGCACGGCTGGAAACCGATCCCAGCAACAGCGCCTCGCGAGAGGAATCCCACGCGGTGCCTGCCAGTGCAAGATCACCCGAGACCGATCCTTCGACCGGGATTTCGGCCGTCACTTCCTCCGGCATGCGAAAGACGACCTTGATCGTCTGCCGGAGCGGACCGATCGGAAGCCCGGGCCGAATGTCTGCGGTAATCAGAAATCCGCCGGTCGCACCGGTCTCGGCGGCCAGTTCATCCACCGCCAGTGGCGTTGAGGAAAGCGAGTAAAACTGGGCGGTTTTTTCATCGTCCGCCGTCAGGGAATCGACCGTGGGTGATTCCTTACCGAATGTGAACACCCTCACGGCAGCCTGCTCGCTCGACCCGGCGGACAGTTTCGGCAGCGTGATCGAGCCGGGAACAGCCTTGAAGGTGGGCACCACCGTGCCCTCCACAACGAAGGCGATCTGTGGCCGTCGTGGATCGTTGGTCGAGACGCTGGCCTGCTGTCGGAACGGCCCACCATCTCCTTTCCCCCGCCACTGCACCTTGAGCTTCGTGGTCTCCCCCGGCGGGACCACTTTTGCGCCCGTCGAGCCCCCTTCCGTCTCGTCAAAGTCACTGACGGTGCAGGTGCAGCTGGTGGCGCCGCGGGTCAGTTCAAGCGGACCGGAGCCAGTGTTGCGGATCACGAATTCGTGGAATCCCTTGGCACCGACGCCGACAGTGCCGAAGGAAAAGTGGGTCTCGGGCGCGTCGGCCTGTGGCGTGGGGCCACTCGGAGCCCGGGCCCCGATCGAAAAGTCTCCCGCCCGCCAAGGCCGCGAGGCGGCCTCCAGTGTCGCGATTCCGCCGCCAATGGCCGCGCCCAGACAGGCTGCCACCCCCGTGACAAACCAAGCATTCGGCAGTCGCATGGCCCCGAGTCTCCGTGGATGTTCCCGACCCAAAATATCTCAGACCTCGCCTCTAAGGCAGTGTAGCGTGAACATGCTCTCGCTGGTCTGTTGTGGGCTTTTGTCATGAAATCAGTAGGAGCGGGCCAGCACGCTTCGCCCCTTGACCGGCCGCCCGGTGACGATGCAGGTGCCGGGATCGTCGTTTCCGTCGAGCGGAATGCACCGCACGGTCACCTTGAGCGGATCGAACATCGCCGTCACGGCCGGGTCGTCGGCAACATGCACATGGGCAAAGCCGCCCTGCACCGCGGTCCCCTTCTCCGCCGGCCGCTCGAAAAATTCGACCACGGCGGCCGTGCTGTCCAGCCGCACGGAGTGCTGCTCGCGAAACGCCCTCGCCCGCTCGAACATGCCGCGTTGCACGTCATCGAGCAGGCCTGCCGCCTCCGCCACGAACTGCGTCAGTGGCATCGCGGTTCGCTCCCGCGGCCCCCGGTCGCGGCGGGACACGCTCACGGCACCGGCCGCCAGATCGCGCGGGCCGATCTCCACGCGGAGCGGCACCCCCTGCTTCACGTGCTGCCAGACCTTGTCGCCGCCCCGCATGTCGCGGGCGTCGATTCGGGCGCGGATCGGTTCGTCGCCGAATCGCAGATCGGCCAGGTTTGCCTCGAGCTGCTTGCAGCAGGCGAGCACCGCGGCCCGTTCCTCGTCGGTGCGGTGGATGGGCAGGAGCACGATCTGGGTCGGCGCGATTCGCGGCGGCAGGGCGAGGCCATCGTCGTCGGCATGCGTCATGATCACGGCCCCGATCAGCCGCGTCGACACGCCCCACGATGTTGTCCAGCAGAACTCCTCCACGCCGCTGGAATTCGAAAACTTGATGCCCTGCGCCTGCGCGAAATTCTGCCCGAGAAAGTGGGAGGTGCCGGCCTGCAGCGCCTTGCCGTCCTGCATCATTGCCTCGATCGAAAAGGTATCGACCGCTCCCGGAAACCGCTCGCCGGCGGGCTTGGGGCCCTTGAGCACCGGCATCGCCAGGTCCCGCTCGGCGAACGTGGTGTAGACGTCGAGCATCCGCAGGGTCTCCTCGATCGCCTCCTCGCTGGTGGCGTGGGCCGTGTGCCCCTCCTGCCAGAGAAACTCGGCCGTCCGGAGAAACAGCCGTGGCCGCATCTCCCACCGCACCACGTTGGCCCACTGGTTGATGAGCAGCGGCAGATCACGCCACGACTGCACCCACTTCGCGTACATCGCGCCGATGATCGTCTCGCTCGTCGGCCGCACCACCAGCGGCTCCTCGAGCTTGCCCGTCGGGATCAACTTGCCATCCGGCCCCAGTTCGAGACGGTGGTGGGTGACGACGGCACACTCCTTCGCAAACCCCTCGACGTGCTTCGCCTCCTGCTCCAGATAGGAGAGCGGAATGAACAGCGGGAAGTAGGCGTTTTGGTGCCCTGTGGCCTTGAACATGCGGTCGAGGATGCACTGCATCCGTTCCCAGATGGCATAGCCGGTCGGCTTGATGACCATGCAACCGCGGACCGGGGACTGTTCGGCCAGGTCGGCCGCGCGAACGACCTGCTGATACCACTCCGGATAGTCCTGGCTGCGGGTGGGCGAAATGGCATGGTCTGGCATGACGGGCTCCAAAGGCTTTTTCGGGATGGGCTGCGTGAGTGGGATATGGCTGGGGGAACGAATATGGCTGGGGCAAGGAAAGTAGCGAGGGCTCTCGGGGGCCGGCCGTCCGGCGGCCGGTCGATTGAGGCGGCGGATTGTAATCGTTGCTTGTGGGGCGTGGGGAAGCGGCCGTAGACTCTCGCTCAGAGATTTTCTGTTTCGGGCAGTCTCGATCCCCCCGCTCTCGTCCCCGGCGTTCGATTCGCAGCATGTCCACCAGCCCATCCTCCGATCGCGATGCCAGCCAGTCAGCCGAGTCGGCGATGCGGAAGAACTCGCTCGTCCACAGTGCGATGCAGGGCTCGACGCAGGCTTCGGGCCGCCGGGGCGGCTCGGGACGCAACTCGACACGCAACTCGACACGCAAGCAGATCACCGAACTTGCCGCTGGTGCCCAGGTCGACCAGGTGTTTCTGGCCACGCGGAAACAACTCCGGCCCAATCGCAACGGCCAGCTCTACCTGCAGGTGGAAATGGCCGACCGCAGCGGCGCGATCACCGGCCGGATGTGGAACGCCTCCGACGAAGACTTCGAGGCCTTCGACGAGGGCGACTTCGTGCGGGTCGAGGGAACCGTGCAGCTCTATACCGGAGCCCTGCAGGTCATCGTCACGGCGATCGGGCGGGTCGATCCGCGGAGTGTCGACGAGGCCGAGTTTCGGGTGCTCTCGACAGCCGACGTCGAGCGGCTGACCGCCGAACTGACCCGGCTGATCGGGACGGTCCGCTCCGATGCCCTCCGCCTCCTGACCGACGAAGTGCTCGCAGACACCGACCTGATGGCCGTTTTTAAACGGAGCCCGGCGGGCGTGAAGCAGCACCACGCGTATGCCGGCGGCCTTCTCGAGCATGTCGTCAACCTTCTGCATCTGGCCGATCTCGTGGCACCGCGGTATCCCGCAGTCGACCGCGATCTGCTGCTTGTCGGCGTGCTCCTGCATGACATCGGCAAGACCCTCGAGTTGGAGAGTGAGCGTGGCTTCTCATACACCGACGCCGGCCAACTGCTCGGGCACGTGCTCCTGGGGCTGGAACTCGTTGACGAGAAAATCCGTGCGGTCGAAGACCGTACCGGGCAGGCCTTCGATGTGGAAACGGCCGTGCGGATCAAGCACATGATCGCCAGCCACCACGGGGAATATGCTTTCGGGGCCCCCAAGCTCCCCATGACGCTCGAGGCAATCGCCCTGCATCATCTCGATCAGCTCGACGCGAGGATGGCCGCCACGCTTCAATTGATGCAAAACGAAGCCGCTCTCGATGGTGGGTGGACGCAATACCATGCCAACCTCGGCCGCAAATTCTTCAGGGGCCGTGGCTGACGCCGCCGGACCGGAAAGTCGCAGCAGGTTTTTCATGGCCCGAGCCAACCGTTCTCGTCCACTCCGTGATGACCATGCCCGCGGGCCGTCGCGGAACCAAACCGGCGGTGCTTCCGGTGGCGGTGCTTCAAGTGGCAACGCCTCCAGTGGCGGTGCACCGCGGCGGGACGACGTCGTCGGGGTCTTCCGGCGGGCCACGGGCGGCTACGGTTTTGTCCGTCCCGTGGGAGCGGCCGCCGGCGACCGCACGGGCGACATTCATATCTCGGCGGCCTCCGCCCTCGACGCAGCCACGGGCGACACCGTCCGCGTGCGGCTTGCCCGGGGCCGCGACGTCCGACGGCCAGGGCCTGCGGGCGAGATCGTGGAAGTGGTCGAACGTCGTACCACCCGGTTCGTCGGTGGCTATTTCGAGGCCGCCGGCCTCGGCTGGGTGCGGATCGACGGCACGTATTTCTCGCGGCCCGTTCCGGTCGGCGATCCCGGTGCCAAGGGTGTTCGCGAGAACGACAAGGTGGTCGTCGAGATGGTGCGGTTTCCAACGCACCTGCGGGACGGCGAGGGCGTCATTGTCGAGGTGCTTGGCGCTGCCGGCGAGGCCGGCGTCGACACGCTCACGGTGATCCACGAGTTTGCCCTGCCCGGTCCGTTTCCTGACGGGGCGTTGACCGAGGCGCGTCGTCAGGCGGACCGCTTTCGGGAGGAGGTTCCTCCGGGCCGCCGCGACCTGACCGACCGCGTGATCGTGACGATCGATCCGGTCGACGCCCGCGACTTCGACGACGCAATCTCTCTGGAGCGGATCGACCGCGGCCACTGGCGGCTCGGGGTCCACATCGCCGACGTGTCGCATTTCGTCGAGGAAGGCTCGCCATTGGATCAGGAGGCGCGGGCACGTGGCACGAGTGTCTATTTGCCCGATCGCGTGATCCCCATGCTGCCGGAGATCGTCTCCAACAATCTCGCCAGCCTCCAGCCCGACCGGGTGCGGTATTCCAGGACCTGCTGGATCGAGTTTTCGGCCGAGGGGATTCCCGTGCATGCCGAAGAGGAGCGATCGGCGATCAAAAGCCGACGGCGATTCACCTACGAGGAGGTGGACGTTTTTCTGGCCGACCCGGAGACGCCCAAGGTGGAAATGACCGACGAGGTGCGGTCATTGCTCGGCCGCATGCGGGATCTGGCGAGGATCCTCCGCAGCCGGCGAATGGCCCGTGGATCACTCGAACTGGCGATGCCAGAGGTGAAGGTCGACCTCGACCGTGATGGCCGTGTGAGCGGGGCACACGTCGTGGAAAATACGGAGAGCCACCAGATCATCGAGGAGTTCATGCTGGCCGCCAACGAGGCGGTGGCCGGAATGCTCGCTGCGGCCGGTGCTGGTTTTCTGCGGCGAATCCATCCCGCCCCCGACCTTCGGAAGCTCCGGCAGTTGACGGAGTTTGTCTCGGAACTCGGGTTCGAGGTGGACACGCTCGAGAGCCGGTTCGAACTGCAGCGGCTGCTCGACATGGCGCGGGGCCGTCCCGAGGAACATGCCGTGCACTATGCCGTGCTCCGCAGCCTCTCGCGGGCCGTCTATGGGCCGCAGGAAGACGGCCATTACGCGCTAGCCAGCGATTGCTACTGCCATTACACGTCCCCCATCCGACGCTATCCCGATCTCACAGTGCACCGGGCCCTCGATCTTCTGGCCCGCGGACGGCGTGCCGCCGCTGACGGCCTGCCACGTCTGGGCGAAGAGTGCTCGCTCCTCGAACGGCGGGCCGAAGCCGCGGAGCGGGAGCTTGTGAAGCTGAAACTGCTGATCTTCCTGAGTTCGCGAACCGGCGAGGAAATGAACGCGGTGGTGACTGGCGTCGAGGCCTTCGGGCTCTTCGTGCAGGGGCTTGCCCTGCCGGCCGAGGGGCTGGTGACGCTTGAATCGCTGCCCGACGACAGTTACCGCTTCGAGCGGGCCAGTCACACGCTGATCGGCCGCCGGCCGGGCAACTCCTTTCGGCTCGGCGACCGCGTCCGCGTGACAGTGTTTCGCGTCGATCTCGACCGGCGGACGCTCGACTTCCGGTTGGTGGAAGACGGTGGCCGCGAACGCCGCCGCGGCCACCGGGCTTCCTTGCCCCGCAGCGATAAAAAGCCGCGTGCGAAACCATCGCAGGCGAAGGGTTCGGGAAAGTCGGGCAAACCCGCCGGCACCAGGCGTGGTAAACGCTGACAGATTCGGAGCACGTCCGCCGCCCCTCGATCCGGCGACTACGAGGGGGTCACGGAAAGCCAGAGGCGACTCACTGGCGGGTTTCCGGTGCGTTCTTACAATTCTGTCCGTTGACTCCGCCCCCTTTTCACGGGAAGTACCACGTGCCGCCGACACTTCTTGAGACCCCTCCTGCAACCCCGCTTGAAACTCCATTGCTCGGCTGGCATACGGCACACGGCGGCCGGATGGTCGACTTCGCCGGCTGGCTGATGCCCGTTCAATACGCATCGATCGTCGAGGAGCATCTGGCCACTCGGCAGTCCGCCGGACTGTTCGACGTCTCGCACATGGGGCGGCTCGTGGTCGGTGGCCCCCAGGCGATCGAGTGGCTGGAGTCGCTGCTCACCCGGCGGGTGGCCGGCATCGAGGTGGGCCGCGTCCGGTATACGCTGGTCACGGGCGATGCCGACGGCCGAACGGTCGTGCTCGACGATGCGCTCGTCTCCCGCGATACGGATGCGGCCGACGGCACGCCCCGCGCGGGGCTGGTCGTCAATGCGAGCAACCGTGAGCGGGTCGTCGCCTGGCTGAAGAGCCGTCTGCCGGCGGCGGGTGTGACGCTTACAGACCGCACCTTCGAGACGGCAATGATCGCCGTGCAGGGTCCACTGGCAGTTGAGATCGTCGGCGGTCTTTGTTCGGCCGCCGATGCCGATCGTATTGCCGGCCTGGGAAACTACCGGGCGACGTCGGCCGTCGTCGCCGGCCATCCGGCGGCCGTCAGCCGGACGGGCTACACCGGTGAGGATGGTGTCGAACTGGTGGTCGATGCCGCAGCGGCGACTCCCGTCTGGGAGGCCATCCATGCCGCGGGCGGGCCGCTTGGCCTCCGCAGTTGTGGTCTGGGAGCCCGCGACACGCTGCGACTGGAGGCCGGGATGCCCCTCTATGGCCACGAGCTCCGTGAAGGCACCGATCCCTTTGCAATCGGCCTCGATCTGGCAGTCAATCTCGATGGCCGAAGCTTTCCGGGGGCGGATCACTTGGCGGCGCTGCGAAACCAGCCGACCGGCCGGGTGCGGGTCGGCCTCCGACTCGACTCGAAGCGGAGTGCCCGCGAGGGGGATGCCGTCATGCGGGGTGAGCAGACTGTCGGCGTCGTCACCAGCGGTAGTTTTGCCCCTGCGGTCGGAACGGCCGTGGCGATGGCGATGGTCGACCGGGACGTGTCCACCGCCGGCTCGAGGCTCGAGGCGGTGGTCCGCGACACGCGTCTGCCGGCGGTCGTCAGTCCCCTGCCCTTCTACCGGAAAGAAAGCCACAAGAAAGAAAGCCACCGGAGAGAGCATGGCCGGAAAGACAGCGAGCAAAGAGAGAGGCCGCAGGCGTGATGCGGTATGATCCCGGCACGCCTGCCGTGACTGGTGCCGGCACGTGCGGAGAAACGGGCTCTGGTTTGGTATTTTTTCCCGAGGAGTATGTGATGGCGACCGATCTGAAATTTGCGAAAACGCACGAGTGGGTTCGGCCGGAATCCGACGGCGTGGCGACCGTGGGCATTTCGTCGTATGCGGTCGAGGCGCTCACGGACCTTGTATTCATGCAACTGCCCGCGGTGGGCAAGCGGGTCAAGGCCGGGGAATCGTTTGGTGAGATCGAGAGCGTCAAGGCGGTCAGTGATCTCTACGCCCCGGTCTCCGGAGAGGTCGTCGAGGTGAACACGGCACTGCCCGGGAAGCTCGAAACGCTCGGGCAGGATCCCTATGGCGCGGGCTGGGTCGTGCGGATCAAGGCCGACAACCCCGCGGAACTGGACAACCTGCTCGACCAAGGCGCCTACGAGGCCCTTGTCAGGAGCCAGCCCCACTGATCGGCAACGCCTTGCACATGCTCACGATGTGGTGGGACAATCCTGCAGATGGCCCCACCAACATGGCCGCCGATGAATGCCTGGCGGCGGAGGCCGAGCAGCGAGGTTGCCTGCTGCTGCGGGTCTATGGTTGGACGGAAACAACCGTCTCGCTGGGTGCATTTCAGAAGATCGAAGACGCTCGGCAGATTCCGGAAATCGATGGGGTGCCGCTCGTGCGTCGTCCCAGCGGTGGCGGAGCGATCCTGCACGGGAGCGACCTGACCTACGCCGCTGCCGTTCCCAAGAGCCATCCCTGGGGGGCGTCGCCCCAGACGTTGTACGACGCGTTGCACGGCGGCATGGTCGCGGTGCTCAGCCGTCATGGCATCCAGGCGTGGCCGTATGCCGACAGTGCCCCGGCGGGGACGGTTCCGCCGGGGCATGATGATCAGCCCTTTTTCTGCTTCGACCGTCGCGCCGCCGGAGATCTGCTGATGGCAGGCCCGGGGTCGGGGCCCGCCAGCAAGATCATGGGAAGCGCGCAGCGGCGACTGGCCGGGGCGGTGCTGCAGCACGGCAGCCTGCTGCTTCGCGGCAACACGCTCGTGGGGGGGGCGGCCCGTCATGTGGCCGTGTCCGACCTGCTGGCGGAGGTGCGGCTGCCAGAGGCCCAGGGTTTGGATGCCGAGGGTCTGGATGCCGAGGGTCTGGATGCCGAGGGTCTGGCCAGGGAATGGGGGCGCCGGATCGCAGCCACACTCGGGGCGACGGTCGGGGAAGAGGATTCTCCATTCTGTAGGGGAAGGGAACAGGAAGTCGCCGCCCTGGCGTCACGATTTCGCGAACTGCGGTGGACACTCCGCCGATGATCTTCTTACGGACCGGACTCTCGTTGAGGGCTGGAGCGATACGGTAGTGATCGCCCCGAGGGGGGCGATGGTGGCCCTTGCTGCCCCTTTGCCGGCTCTGTTGGCACGGGGGAGGGTGGACGGTATGCTTGAAAATTCAAGAATATTTCTCTGAGATAGTTCTCGGGAATAAGTCTCTGGCATAAGTCTTTGGGTTTTCCCTCTCGTTCTGCTCTGGTCTCTTTGCTTGCGTGTCTTTTGCTGGCGTTCCCAGTCGGTTCCGGGGATCGGAGAGACAGTAAAATGGTTGCGAAACTGATCGTCGCCTCTGGGAAGAGCGCAGGCCGTTCAATCACCCTGAAGCATGGCAAACTCTTGATCGGCCGTGCGGAAGACTGTGATGTGCGGCCGTTGGGTGAGGAGGTCAGTCGCCGTCACTGCGCCGTTGTGGCGGAAAGCGACGGATTGACTGTCGAGGACCTCAAAAGCCGCAACGGCACCTACGTCAATGGGGTCAGGATCTCGGCCAAGGTGACCGTGGCCGACGGTGATATTGTCCGCGTGGGGCCGCTGGAACTGAAAGTGTCGTGTGCGGTGCCGGCTGCGGCCAGTGCGATCGACGATGTTTCCCGTTGGCTGATGGCCGATGACGAGCCTGCCGGCATGTTCGATACCACCCGAACAATCAAGGCGTCTGACTTGGACTCTCTGGCCGCGGTTGAGGCAACGCCGGGCGATGCGGTCTCCTCTGCCGGTGCTGTTTCCGCCACTCCTGAACCGGGATTGGCTGTCGGGAATTCCTCACACTCTTCGGTCGCCCGCGTTTCGGGCATCGATGCGTTGATCGCCGCCCGTGCCCAGCCCGGCGGGCTCCCTGTTGATTTCAAGGGGACGAAGGCCACCAACTCGAAGGATGCGGCCGCAGAGGCGTTGAAAAAGTTCTTCGGCAAGCGATAGACCCTGTTTTTGCCCGACTTCTGCTGGACTTCTGCCGGATCTCTGCTGGATCTATGCCAATAGCCGTGGTGGTGAAAACGATCAGGCGGATCGCGCGGATTGTTCGGCATGAGCCGCCCCCCTGTTTTCGCCAGGCATCACAGTTTGCGCCGTTGTTGTAGCGCATACTTTCGGTAGAGCCTTCCGAAACTACGTCATCCGCAAGCCTGACAGGCCTTCAGTTTGGTCATGCCATGCAGACTGCCCGTAGTGCCAGCCAGCCATGATGCCGACCCGACTGCTCTTCTGATCCCCCTCACTCCCCCAATCATCCTCATAACGAGACCTCCGATGACGACCTCCGCCCTACCGAAGACACCCCGCTCCAACCGCCGAAACGCGGCGGCTGCCGAGTGCGGCAGCGTTCCCAGTCAGTTCCGGGATCGGAGGGGCAGTACCATGGTTGCGAAACTGATCGTCGCCTCTGGGAAGAGCGCAGGCCGTTCAATCGCCCTGAAGCATGGCAAACTCTTGATCGGCCGTGCGGAAGACTGTGATGTGCGGCCGTTGGGTGAGGAGGTCAGTCGCCGTCACTGCGCCGTTGTAGCGGAAGGCGACGGATTGACTGTCGAGGACCTCAAAAGCCGCAACGGCACCTACGTCAATGGGGTCAGGATCTCGGCCAAGGTGACCGTGGCCGACGGTGATATTGTCCGCGTGGGGCCGCTGGAACTGAAAGTGTCGTGTGCCGTGCCCGCCGCGGCCAGTGCGATCGACGATGTTTCCCGTTGGCTGATGGCCGATGACGAGCCTGCCGGTATGTTCGATACCACCCGAACAATCAAAGCGTCTGACCTGGCCTCT
>Ga0247833_1001354_pt1 | contig 40002 bp, 37 predicted proteins | sample LaCruzMarch2015__7_FD_187117 | JGI IMG/M metagenome (GOLD analysis project Ga0247833, IMG submission 187117) | Freshwater microbial communities from meromictic Lake La Cruz, Castile-La Mancha, Spain - LaCruzMarch2015_8m | ecosystem: Environmental > Aquatic > Freshwater > Lake | place: Spain...
CAACCCCATGCATTGTGTCCGGTGTGAGGTTTGTGAGGCCCTCGGGCCCGCAGCGGGGCCGCACAGGCCCAAGAGACTTTTGGTAAACTGATTAAATGTGACTGATTTTTATTTTTAGACAGAATGGCTTCTGGGATGCCGGCCCTCTTCGGTTGGTATTAGGTATGGTATTGGTATTTAATTAGCCCCTTATTCTACATAAATATTATATAAGACATACCGAAGTCTTTACCGAGGAGGTTTTAGACTCAACGACTCGGCGGGAAGCCAAAAGAGGGCAAGCCACGAACCGGAAGGGAGAAATGAGTCGCGCTACTCCTTAATAAGCAAAAAATAGCAAAAGAAATTTAGACGTCACTACCGTTGAGTATATTTTGTCACTATTGGGACAAACACTGTCACTATTGGGACAAACAAACTGTGTGGGTCTTCGGACGTTGTGTCTAAAACGACTCCGAGTTTTCGTCCAATATCGGTTAACTACATACCGAGAAAATACCGACCGATACCGAACCGAAATACCAATCTCGAGTTTGGACCAGAGAAATGGGCGCGGTTTTGCACTCAAAACTCACGACAACAATGGTGAACCGTCCACCGGCCTCATCATCTATGGACGGCCAAAATTCAGAGCGGCCACCGCGCCGCGACGCAATCTACTTCGTCAGCGGACTCAGCGGACTCGTTTGGTGGCAATGCGGCGGTCGTAGGCGGCTCGGGGGCTGAGCAGCGGTCGCTTTGCTGTCGTGGCACCATGTTTTTGCACTGTAAGAGGTGAGATAATAGAAATACCCCTTCAATCAACCGGATGAGTGTTTTAGAGGCTCCATTGAGCCTCATATGCATCAGATATCATTGGGAATCGGCCACGCCCAAACGTAGAGGCGGAGAAGTGGTCAAACTGTAGAAGTAGAATTGGTGGTAATATAATGCACGAATGAGAGGGTATGGCAGGAATGGGGAGATAATTCATGAAACAATCAACGAATGACACACCCAACAGCTACTAATTGATGGGGGGTGATACTAGGATGGATTTGGCGTGATGGAATGGCGAGAATGAGGGTAACTGGTGTCGTACCAACCCCATTGAGTGGAGCATGTATTTCATGGAATTTGTTAGTGAATTACTATGTGAGAGTGTATATTAACCCAGCTGCTTTCGGAACAATGTGACAATTAACAACCACTGGAGAGACTATTAGAATAGCGTTCATAATCCAAAAAAATGTACTTTATTATACTAATTTGATAACACCAGCCATCCATCATAATTAGCAAGGTAATTCAATGTAAATAGTGGGTTAACCCTAAACTCGATGCCGAGAAAATGAAGTGCCCCCCGCCCATTTGAAGATGGAGGCGAACGAGAACAAAGACGCCGAGAAGACTATGTAGCCGGACGGCGATGAATATATGAACTGATGTCGTGAAGACGATCAATCAATAGAGCACCACTTAAGAATGATAGAGTCTCAAGATGAGATGATCAAGATGATATGAAAAGAGACTTCGGAAAAGAGTGAGAGCTTAGTAAGGGAGTAAGTCAATGCGCGACCTTATCCAAGATCGAACAGAAACCACGTCGACAGAAACTCCGTGTCACTTCGGACACCGTCACTAATATCCCGAGTCACGAGTCATGAGCTCAAAGGACCACTGTCCTTTGTCCTTAAGGATGCAACCTACCTAAAGGTCTAGTTGCGATGGTGTCTACCTACCTAGGTATTTTACATTTCTACATCTAGTGAATTATCTAACAATAAACCAACAAGTTGGTCACGAGGCAAGAGAAAATCATAATGGTCAATGGCAGGTGTTGTCTGAGAGTGGACAAGCTTTTTGAAGGAATTGACGATGAGGGTACTGAAGGCGTGAGTAATACCTAGACCGAGTTGTTGGATAGTAATTATGGAAGGTGTTGGAGCGTAATGGCTAAGTCCGTAGAATTTTTGATTGTGTTGAGGATGTTCTGCTTGAAGTTGTTTTCATCGCTGATCTGCTTCGTGCTTCGATGAATATGCCGATAGGGGCTGGGAGGTTGGTTGCACGGTCGTACATGGCTTTTGCATTTGGTCTATTGGGCTTGAATTGTTTAGTCCTCTAGGAGCGCTATGTACATAAAACTTTCCTGTACTAGTTATGGGTGTCCCTAAGGGAATATGAGAACAATTTGGGTGATCAGAGGGAGGTATTCAAGGAAGGATCTCTTTCAGGAGCACTTATTATGCACAAACACTTATTATGCAACTATACAATATTGACGACTTTCGCTGCTCATCTGCTTGGTTTTGCATCACTAAATCTTCATCTCTTAGCTTGACGTTTTATTTGTTCCAACAGCAATGAACAAAGTTTGGATTGCCGTCTTGAGTTCACTAATCTCAGACTTGGCAAATTGAAGCTGCTCGGCAAGATTGACATTCTCGGCTATTTTCTCATTCAATAATTGATTCTTAATATCAATATCAACACTCATCTCCTCACATCCTGTACATAATTTATTAATATCCTCACATAACGTCTCAATTATATTCTTTTTCTCATTCAGGTGATTCTCGAGTATCCTCTTGTTAGCGACCAAGGTTTGGACCTCAGACTCAAGTCCATCATTCTTTGTAATGGCAAACTGGAGTTGCTCTGTAAGATCAACATTCTCGGCTTTCTTCTCCTCAAGCAAGGTTGTTTGGTTATCAAATTCCACAATCAATTCATCAATAATAGTCTTCTTGGCCACCAACTCAACTTTCATCTCATCCGTCCGTTTGATGCTTTCATGTTTGCTTTTTACTAACTGATCAACTGTTGAGGATAACTGGGTAAGCTGACGTGCATAATCCTCATTCTTCGTCTTGAGATAAGTTAAAGTTTCCAGCATCTCCTTATTAGCTTGCTCTTTGCATTCAAGATCATGTTTTAATACCTTCACTTTATTCGTTATCTTTAAGACAATATCCTCCTCTTTGGAGTGAATGCAGCAAAAGTTAGATGATACCGTTATTTTGCAAAATGATTGATAATGAAAATATATCATTTGACTTACTATTCTCGGTCACTTCAATCAGACCCCTAATGTTGTTGATGGCTGAGATACGATCATGCATCATTGTAGCCAGTTTGTCCGCAGTAGACTCAGTTTTATCAGCGCTGGTGTCATCTATGTCGACGTCGTTGTCGCTGGATTCTTCGATGTTATCGATCTCAACGACGCTCTCTTTCTTGGCAATGTCATCACTGTTGTTCAGCTCTATTTTGGAATCTTCGTTGATGCACTGTTCCTTTACGTCCTTTTCACTTCCATGGTTGAAGTTGGTATTGCTTTCATCACCAACGACGCAATCAAACACAACGTATTCGACTTCGAGCTCTGAATCCTTCTCGTTGACAAGCTCCTCCTCCTCTCTTGGATTAGTAATATTGACATGCTCTTCGTCGACGCAGACAACTTTATCGCCTTGAACTTCGAGGTCCCAAGCTATGTCGACATTACAATTTGCAATTGCGTCAACCATGACGTCCACATCCTCCTCCTCTTCTTCACTTCCATTAACAGTGGTTATGCTAGGTACTCCATCCTCAGAAACTCCATCGAATGCATCCGATTGCTCACTGCTCCATTCTTCTCTTCCTGATCGTGAATGGCGGCAGGTCTCTCCCAAGTCGGATGATGAATGCGAGACCCACGTGTCTACGTCTTTCTCATTCTCCTTGTATGACTTTGTTACGTAGTTGGCCTTATCGCCGTTGAAGACTTCGACTTCGATAGATTCGGATTTGAAGAGGGAATATCTGACCATCCTCCCCCTGCTCCTACCGTCGTCCGAGAGCTCCTTATTTGCGTCGAGTCCCCGAGTGTTCTTGTTTCGCAGAGAAAAGGGAATCCTGAGTTCGCCAAAAAACTCATTTATTTTCACGCCGAGAGGAGTAAAAGGGTAAGAGGAGAGACAGGAAGAGCTAGAGTTCTATCGTATGGGGATAGAGAAGGCAGAGAAGGCATCAGCGTACCAAGCAATGGTCGGATTCTCCCACGACTTCTATAATAGGTCCATGACTGCCTTGCCAGAGTCGCATAGCGATACCTCCGGCGTGAATGAGTCATACTCCTATTCGGTAGAGTCCGACGAAGATGATGATGGAAAGAAAATTCAGAGCTCATCGACATTAGAAACAGCCGCGAGTACATGGATCTCACAATCGTCATCAGAGGAAAATGACTACAATGCGAGTACAGAGGAGGATGTGGATGACATGGCTGAAGGAGAAGACGAGCTTTCTGAAGATCGGAGTGTGGGTAAGTCATGTCATTTATATTATGTCTATTCTGTGGAGCTTCATACCCGTGCCTCACTCTTGTTACATTCACTCACCTGAGGAAGATATCGTCCTTCACTCTATTCAATCACTTGAGGAAGATGTCGTCTTCGAATTGAACAATAAAATGATGATACTGAAGCATGATGTGCAATGCAAAGAGCAGGCTACTGAGGAGATGATGAAAACTGTGAAGTATCTTCAGACAAAAAATGAGAAATATGCTCAGCAATTGTGTCAACTGTCATCGACAGTGGATAACTTAGTTTCGAGCAAGAATGAAAGCATCAATCGAATGAATGCGATGGATTTTGAGTTGGTGGCTAGAAAGACTGTGATAGATGAGTTAACTGAGGATGTCCATAACAGGACCAAATTATTGGAAGAGAAATCAGCAGAGATTGCTCATCTCTCGGAGCAACTTCAGCTCACCAAAGCCGAGAGAAATATGCTAAAGACGGAGGTCCAAACCTTGGCCGCTAGCAGCAAGAATCAGGAAATGATGTCTGTCCTCGAGAACGAGTTGGCAACCAAGAAGGTTGCAATTGATGAGATGAGAGATGATATTGAACACAAGAACAATTTGTTAAAAGAGAAATCAGCCAAGATTAATGATCTCACTGTACGACTTCAGCTATTCAAAGCGAAGAATCAAGCCTTGGTCGCCAGTACGAAAGTGCTTTCGGAACAACTTCAACTTGCTATGACCAGGAATGTTGAGCTCGAGGCAGAGGTCCAAGCTTTAGTCGCTAACACTAAGGTACTCGAAAAAGAGATTATAGACAAAACGAAGATAATAGATGCGATGAGTGATGAGGGGTGTGTGGAGATGAGTGAAGAGATATACAACAAGAGCAAGTTACTAGATGAAAAGAAAGATAAGATTGCCACTCTCTCGAAGAAGCTTCGATTTGCCAAGTCTGAGATTAATGGGCTTAAGATGGCGAGTAAAGTTTTAGACACAAGCAACGCCGACAACGCTCATCAGATGGCTGTGTTGGAAGGTGAAGTAGCAACGGCAACAAATTTAATAATTAATGAGATAAGCGAGGATCTTAAATGGAGCTCAACTTGCGATGCAATAGCAAGAAAAGGAGGTTGGAAGAAATGGCAGGAAGTTAACAAAGCAAGAAAAAGTCTTGGCTAAAGGTATACATCTACTGTTGTTTAGAAGAGTGGTATCCACACACTTCCGGAGTAGTACAAACTGTATAGGCGTAAGCATTTTACTTGTTCGAATTTGTAAAGGATTGCGGTGTAAAGAAAAAGATAACAGATATGATAATCATAAAGGTATTATGTTGTGGCAGAAAATTAAGTCATATTTTATATTAAGTTCAGAGCCATTCAAACGGGGGCGTTCTTGACTGTACAGCATGAGCGACGACTGGAACAGCAATTCGTGGTTGAGTCCATTTACGACCATCTTCACGTAAGTGGTCACGCGATATTTTGTTCCTGAGAGAATGAACCCATTGATTATCGTGGTCTGAGTTTACGTTAGCACATTCGTGTGATCGCATGTCATATTGACACTGATCGGTTGGAAGCGAGTATTGGTTTTCTTCACTACGCCGCCACTCTCCATCGTGATGGTACGCTATTGTCTCGTCTTGTTGTGTCATTACATCCATGGCTCCAACGTAATTCAAGACTTGATCATACCAATCAGTGGGATTTTCGCATTGAGTGTTCTTTTTTGATTCCACTTTGACTGCTCTAGCTGTCACTTGCAGTGACTGCAATTCTATCATTAGCCGCGTTAGTCGTTCTCTACATGCCACTTTCACACTCTCATCGTGTGTCGTATCTGCCATAGTTTGTATCTTGTGCCTTTCCTGAACGATTTGTAGTAATCGTTCTTCGTTCGTAAGCATTGTCATTCGTTGTCTACACGCTAATTGTACCTTTTTATTCATTGTCTCATCAAACATAATTTGTGCCTTTTGGATCTCCGATTTGATCTGTTCCAATCGCGTCTGAGAGGTAGGGGAATGCACGAAGGGTATGACTGATTTCTTCGTCCATCCGAGGAGGGATGTGGGTGTACACACAGACGAAGTTGACAAAGCCTTTGTTTGATGTGACGATGCCTCCTTCGAGTGGTACAAACGGTTCGTCAAACCCTGATCATTTTCGTCGTCGTCATCATCATCATCATTGTCGACAGGTAATATTGCAAATGATCTTGGAACTCGCTTCACTGCATTTCCGGCCTCATCTTTTGTATTTCCGTTCTTCCAAATAGATTGACTTTTGTTTGCAGCGAATTCCTCCTTCCTCCTGATAGTTGAGGAGGGTATCATCGGTGCTTTTGTATATGTCTTCGGTAAACCGTACACGTCTATCCTTTGTGCAATCTCTTTAATCCTCGTGGATACGTCATCATTTCTATCTCCCATGTTATCCAATCGAAATTTAAGTGATGACATAAAGTCAGTGACCAACTTGTCAGTGACCAACTTGTCTGCTTTTGCAATTGTTGAATCTGCTGTGGGGTATAGCTTTGACGACATTCCGTCACTCACGTAATAAGGTTTGGGTGAAAGATCGTTTGTCTCACCACCATTGCCACATCCAAAAAACAAAGACAGGACACTATTGCCACAAGAATGATGATGATTTCGTTTCGTTTGTCCTTCTTCATTTGTTTCGGTCTTGGTAACATCGCCATCCATTAGGTGACGTGCCACGTCGAAGAATTCCTCGTCGACATTACGCAATGTTTCCGACTGTCTATCAAATGAATGTACTTCATCCTTCGTTCTAAATGTCACACTTTTTGCTGTTGACGCGTGAGAGGAGGATGACGAGCATGCACCTCTTGTTGTTGTATTATCGTTCGTTTCATTTTTCTCTTCGTACGAATTGATGATGATATTATCCACATTGTATTCGTGATCATCGCAGATTGCCACGTCTGTTTCTGCGGGCATTAAATCAGGTATTTGTTCATCATTATCTCTTCCATATCCCATATCCTCCGTTACTTCATATGTATATTGTGACTCAGTCACCTCCCATGGTGGGATGAGCCTTGGTCCATCGTCGACGATACGATAATCATAACACGTTTCGCGAGACGGTAGCTTTGTTGGTGTCGTCGACACAAGCATACGCTGGGCAATGGCACGACGAAGTGCATCGTCAATACCCAAGCCTTCGCCGTTGTCGCTATCGTCATCACTGTCATCAACGATTCGGCCTCCTCCTCTGCCGCCTGGCATGTTACGTGCCTTTTTTTCCACAACACCTATCGTTAGATTGCCCAATTTTAGGTCTTTCACTAACAATCTCTTTGCTCATTTTATGAAGAGACGCAAGGGGCGATCTCGAGGAAGGAAGGCCGATTTAATTGTTGTACTATTCCTAGAAGAGAGAGAAAGCGATTTCGTGGGACTTGGCTGGCGGCAAATCGAATTCAATTATGTACTATTCCTACGCTCATATTTGTCGAGCACCTTTCTCGAAAACACATCGCTGAATCACTTTGTTTTTGAGTGTATTCTGTCCTCCTGAGAACTGAGAATGGACGACGCATCGATGATATCGATGGGTCAATCCTCAACGGCATTGGCAATGGCAAACGATGCCATCGACAATGCTCGTCGTGCCGCGGCATCTTCACGGATGAAGCGTGCATCGTCGCCACCCCCAGCACACACCCATCGGAAGCAGCAGCAACAACAACAGTATCACCAGCGCCACCCGCATTCGTCTTCGTCCCATCATGCCAATGCTAATCTTGAATTTGTCAATCAAAGCGGTGATAATACAACATATGCCGAATCTGATAATACTACTATGATAATTGATATGAGCAGTCCAAGTAATATTAGCAGTCGTGACTTGGAAGATTTGGATTTAAGGCACAATGATGCAGCTTTTAATGTCGTCGCTACATTACTTTGTGAACGTCTATTGCCCAAAATTGACATGACATTGGAGGTAGTATCATCATCGTCATCACCCACTAATCACTACTATACAATATCCGCCGAGGATGTAACATTCTTTCAAAAGATGTTACCGAACTCAGTCCGACGTGACTTTGTGAATGCATTGCGGTATCGATTGAATTTACTTGGGGTAGTGGGTAGTAGTAGTGGTATCGCTCACCACCACCACGACGATGAGGAGGAGGGAGGAGGGTGTGAGCAACTATCACTACAATGTCAAATGTTGGGATTAGATAGAGATGGAGATTCGAATTTGTTATTGGATAATAACTTTACTGCTGGCAAGAGAGTAAGTGTTGTTTGTTGTTTGTTGTTTGTTGTTTGCGACATACAAAATATATTCAGATCATTACTTCCACAATACATCGTGTGTTTTTTATCATACTAACCCAATTAAACTTTTGCTTCTTCAATCCTCTTCTAACTTTTGGATATTAATGCTTGTACACAGTATCTAATCAACTACCAAAGTCAAGTTCCTGACTCGATGGGACACGACAATCATGGATATACCCAGTATTCGAATGAAGAACAATCCAATCATGCAGTTGTCGATACGAGGAATGATTATGATACTACGTCGACCAACTACAGAGGTTTAGGAGATGTGAATGGTGGTGATGGCGTCGATCGGGCACGATTGAATGTCCGGGCCAAGACGACAGGATCAATGAATAATCGTCAGGAGTATCCCTTAGTCGTTCCAAAAAGAGCAGTACTATCCCCTACTTCCCACGCATCACAGACGTATACCAATTACAGTCTCGAGAATGATCATCACAATGGTGGTAATATTATTGGCAGTAGTGGTGGTGGTCAGCCACCGCACACGCAGAATCTTGCACGACAACAACTCTTGGCTGAAATTAAGGAAACAGACTTTCTAATGCGTGGCAGTGTCACAAGTGATGCTATTAACTTTTGGAAGAAACATTTGGATGATTTGAATCACCGTTTGGCAGCCTTGACAAAGGCTGAGACTATATGGACTGGTGGTGGTGGTGGCGGTAAAGGAAGAAATGCCCCCAATATCGGCGGTGGTGGTAGTGGCTACGGAAATCAACAACAGAGGGGAACACAAAGCAAGTCCAGGTTGTACTTTGGTTTGCCCTCAACGTCGATTGACGAGCCCATGATTGACAATTCCATGGGTGGAGAAGGAGTAGTTCCCATGGACTATAATCACAGTAAAGTCGATGCAATAACATCGCCGTCCATGGGTGGGTCAATCAACAGACAGCAGCAGCAGCAGCAGCAGCAGAGTCCACTACCGTTGTGCGACGTTGTGGCACCAAGTGATTTACCCGGTGGGTATATGTTTGAGGCACAGCTTGGTGAGAAGAAGTTCTTGGCCACGGTTCCTCTTGGTGGAGTTGCCAAGGGTCAACGATTTACTAGCACCATGAGAGAGTTCGAGAACATTCAAATTCCCGTGCCACTGGGTGCATGGAGAGATTATCCTACCGAATGCTTCAACGATGGCATTTTCCATCCATTGTTTTGCAATACGTTATTCTTCCCATGTAGTAAGTTTTTTTCACATGTCTTTTTTACCCCCTGATCACCTCATTCTAATACTTGTCTTCATTTTACACACCCCAAACTCCTCTCTCTCTTTGCATCCAGTTGCATTGGGACAAATTATGACACGGACAGAACTGGATTGGCGTGGCGTACCCGCGAACAGACTTGTCAGCAGTGCATCATGCGCTAACATGACTGTACTCCTATCCTTCTGGTTCGTTATGAATATTGCGGGTCTTGTCATGCTAAAACTTGCCTGGCAACGTGGGTACATTGTTGTGTCAGGCCAGGGCGCGGAGTACTACGCACCATTAATATTGCTCAATGGACTGCTGTGGATATATATGGTCAGTCTAACGAGAAAGGTTCGTACATCAATTCGCAAGAAGTATCAAATCCCAGAGGAGTGTTGTGGGGGGATGGAGGACATTGTTTGTGCTACTTGTTGTATGCCGTGTACTATTTGTCAAATGGGACGTCATACTGCCGATTTTGATACATACCGGGCGACTTGCTGCACTAGGACAGGTCTCCCAAGACAAGTTGAGCTGGCCCAAGTCCCACTCTATGAGGATGATTATCAAAATATGAATGATGCAACTCAATATCAGAATATGAATGCGATAACCCAAGCTGCAGTTTAAGTTTTCACACAAGTATTGATAATCGTGGTTTGTATGAGGTGTAAGTGCCAAGAGAGAACATTTTTTTACACTAGAGAGTAATTGCGTATTAATGATTTATGGTATATTGTACTTGGCCATTCGTAAGTCGTTTGGCATCTGCTATCTCCTCTTCTTCATCATTTAGAGTCGTCATCACTGCTGACAGCTACCGTGCATTTATCATCACTCGATCGTGGAAATCTCAAGTTGAAGGTCACCCATTAGAACTCTCAAACACACCGAATATTGAATAATAGTGTTGTATTTATGCATTATAATCTATCAACTATCTCTAAAATGGGACAAACAAAAGTTCAATACATTATTTTTACCTTCGTACCATCATGTAATTTGTTTGAAGTAGTTGAGTAGGACGGGACAAACAAAAGTTCACACACGCACGCACACACACCACAGTGTTGGCCACAAGAAGCTCTTTGTTGTACCCCCCGCCTCACTTCATTTCTCCCCATCCCCCCCCGACGTATCCACGTATGACATGTATCAGTCATATATATTATATCAACCCTCCTTCTTCATTAATCGTTTATTTGCCATGGGAAGTAATACACGTGCAAGTAATAATAGAATCAATACTGATATACCCAAACTTGATCCAAGTAAGGCCGACACTTTGCATACATATACATTCCACTGCAACGGTACTACTCCTCCTACTTCTGCCGTTGTTGCATTAGGCGCGATGATGATGATAATATGTAGTACGCAACTTCGAATTAGCGTAATAATGCACGATATCGATAATAACAATAACGATGCACGATAGGTGTATGTATGTACCGTGCTCATGAACATTAATTTGCCATATCGCATATTCGATACGAGATGTATTTGACCATAATCGATATTCATTAATGTATATAATAGTACAGAGCAAAGGAACGATCGTAATATTATTGCATGTAGTAGAAGTTGTATTAGATTGAGTACAACAATGCGATAAATAGTTGCAGCAGTAGTAGTAGTAGTAGTTGCTGCTGCTGCGGTAGTAGTTGTTGTCAATTGTTGTTCCAAGGAAGAAACAATGACAGTTAAAAGTATGGCAACGATGAAGATTATGATATGGTGTATTGTTTTTGTGGTTATTGCTTTCCCACCTCCTCCCTCCTCTTCTACATTCTTGGTGGTGCTACTCTCCTTCGTTTTGGTGGTACCGCCGTCTCGCTCGCACATTGTTGTTGTTGATGATGTTGTTGTTGTGATGGTGTGCGCTGCTTTTGCTACTCCCCAGTCTCCACCGCCATCGTCATCGTTGTCGCTACTACTACTACAACTATTCATCATTGACGAGGAGAAAGCACGTAACTTCGCTGCCTTTAGTTCGGCCAATCGTACAATATTCTCCTTATCGAATGGGATAGGTGTTAACATAGCAGTAACAAGTCGTCGTTTATTGGCAATACGTTGCGTCTCTACCTCATTCTTACGTACGCTACTCGTATGCCGAGTAATACTTTGTAGTAGTATTGATGATGATGATGATTTTTTGTAACTATTAGCACTACCGCTGCTATTCTGCCGCTTATTGTTTTTCGTGGCGGATGATGAGGGTAATGATAATGAGGGTAACTTTGATGATGATGTTGATTTTGATTCATCGACTATAGCACAACTACTCTCCGATGCCAATAGCAATGCGGGTGGTTTTTTCCGTTTCAATCGCGAGTCATTGTCGGGTATGGCGGCGAGGGATGATTCGAAGGATAATGGAGAAACGCCAGTTGCTGCATCGTTGGAAAGGAACAGTTTGCGTCCGCTACTGCTGCCATTCTCGTTCGCATTGGCGTTGGGGGTGGTGGTCGTCATCCCCCGCATTTTCGCCGAATTAGTATTCGAAAAGTCCGCACCTTTGTTGTCATCGACATTTCCAAATTCAGATGAGGGCATTGTGAGTATATCCCCTTCTCCTCCCCCCGCAGTCGAAGTAGTCGAAGAAGAAGAAATGGAATCGCCGTTGGTATAATCAGTCCCGCGATGATGAATGATTCGAAAGATTGTCGATTTCAAATTCTTCATTCGCCTTCTCTCGTATGGACGGGTCTTCACCGCCACAGCTCGTTCCGTCGTTCCTTCGCGTGCTCCCAGCACTATCCCCGTTTTATTGACTAAGATAGGATACCTGACTTGATCATCTGATCGTGCTTGTCAAACGATGTGTGTTTGGACTGGTTTCTGATTCTTTCGGGAATTTCTTGTACTTTAAAAATGTACTTTACAATGCTACTCTACCAAAAATGGCGAGACGTTGCGGTCGGTTTGCGGTGTACTAGCCACTGAATTTCCGACGTGTTGGAGCAGTGTCGAGTGCGTCCGAAAGTTCGTATCATTAATGCTTGCCGTCCGATCATATTGTTTCGGTACATCCTTCCAACGGCATGATGATTATTTTGAGTCGGGGGTGGTGGTACACGTACGCGAATGCATCACTAAAAACGTGGAGCCACGCGAATGAATGCCTCATACTTAAATGATGAGTCGATATAATTACCCCCACCATCATCATCATCCACAATCAACACTCCTTTCGCCGGTGGCAGATGATGAGTCCAAGTATAACGAGTCATTGGCAACGCCAAATGAAATAACTTCGGGGAGAGACGATCACGCCCGACCGCAGGAACAACAACAACGGCTTGATAATAATAATGGAATTAGTAGTCATGCCGAGACACCCCACGGGTCCATGACGTCAATTATCTCGGCCACTGATGGGTATTATTCTGGTGACACTAACGCCACAAACAATAACAAATGGCAGCCGCAGCGTCAGCAGCCAAAGCAATTGCAACAACCGAACCCACAAGAGTATACGCAGCAACAACAACAACAACAACAACAACAACAACATGGTCGAATGGTGGAACAGGACAATTGGCTAATCGATTCGCATCAACGGCAAGGCGTGGTTCCACCTACATCATCATCAGTTGGGGCACAACGTGCATTGCGCAAAAAAGCTACGAAATATTTTCATAAAACTAGTCTTACTACTACTACTATTGCTCATCCCGCGAGTAGCAGGAACAATGAAATTGACACTCATCAAAGGACAAATAAAGTGAATGTTCCAACAACTCCCACTATTATGATGTCCAACACTCATAAATCCACCATGATGATGATCAATGCATCATCTCCTAATTCGTTAGATACGCTCACTACCATGGAATTATCAACCGCAACCACCAACGAGTCGCCCATTTCCCCAATAACAAGTGCACCACCAGCAGCATCATTAACAACAACAATGACTGCCGCTAGCATTGTCACCAAGTCGAACGGTCCTTCGAGGTCCATGACAACGACAACGACAAGCGGTAGGACTGCGGCTGATACTAATAATCCCTCAACTACTTCACTATTATTACGGCAAGAGTTTCGACTGCAACATGAACATCAACAACAGGAGCTATCGTATCACAAACAACGACGGGAACAACAGCAACGGAAGTATCAACAGCACCCAAAGGAGGAGAATGGACATCGTGATGCCTCCTCGTCGATGACTGGTAATATTAATTCTACCACTCGTTCTCAAACGCAGCAATTAACCATGGATGATGCTGCAATAATTACACCGAAGGATGCAAGACGTTTATTATGGGATAAGAACGAACGTTTGATTACAAAACTACCATTAAAACCACCATCATTGTATGGCTGTCACACTACTACTACCACTACCGAGGATGGTGCACAAGTAGTCACTACTACTGCTATTGCATCATCCATCAACAACATTAATGAGCAATATCATTTACATCATGGACGTAATGATGATGATAATAATAACAATTTTCGACCTCATCGGACATTACGTCCACCAAAGCCACCATCATTGACAATACCGACACTAAATTATAACGACGAAGAGGACTATAATAATAGTATCGATGATCCACCATTACAGTACTACGAATCGCGATCGAACGTTAGCGGATATAGCAGTGCTGGGAGCGATTTAGAAAATGCCGCACGTCGGATATTATTATCGCGTGGTAAGAAAAATGCCGTCGGTGGTGGTGGTAGATCGTGGTCCGCGGAACGACTCGGTGGTGGTGGTAGTCAATATCGATCGAGTGGTAGTGATTCCGAATGTTCTATAATCTCTGGAACGGGTTCAATAACAACCGGTCGTCGTTGTCGCGACTATGTTACCAATACTAATGGTACGAATGATCGTGGACGTGTCCAACAACGTACGCCCTTACCCACGGGGTGGCGTGAACGTATCCATCGTAAGACGGGACGGGAGGTACCGAGAATGGCAAAAAGTACAGCACCAATGATGGCCGCCAAGACGATGAAGGGTGATAGTAGTAATACATGTGGTATAATGACAACGTCGATGCAGCACCAGCATGATGGTGCCGTTGATAATCTAATACGAGGTAGTCGCGATGTATCTTCTAATGGAGTAGTAAATCCGTCACATCATCAGCCGCCGCCGCCGCAACTATCTACGGTGGCATCCTTGGCGGCGGCGGCAGCACAATCATGGTCAAGGCCAATAGTACCGAACCCATCACCTGTTGTAACTAAATCATCATACTCCAATGCAGTAATTGGTAACATTATATCAGACCAAACAATATACAACCAATCTGGAAATATTGATCAAAAGCAGCATCATCAGCGACAACAACAACTTATTACATCTCCACCTTCGTCACAGAATACAGAGTTAGATGAATCAATGTACCATCTTGATGACTTACAAAAGGGTGGTATATTTCCAAATTATCATCGTTTTTATAGTCAAAGTTTAGAGGATTCTACTGATCGTGTAAGTGATTTTAGTCCACCGTTTCCAACAAATGGAAATAATATCGATGATCCAATCATTATAAATCAATATGGTTTTCCAAGATATAGTGACAGTACGAATTGTAATGAAATTTGTGAAGGACGAATATCATGCACTGAGGGTGGTGAAGTACTACCACCGCCTGACTCGAAACAAAGACGCAGCGTACGATTTACAATTCTTCCTGCGAAGAATATACAACATGAAGGAGGAGGTGGTGGAGGAGGAGGACAACGGCGTGGTGATGGGGAGAGTAATAATAATACTGGCGATGGTTGTCAATATGCTAAGCAGCCACATCAGCAACAGCAGCAACATCAAACACAAAGAGAAAATTATGAAGAAAACAGTGCTGAGAATATGCCCGCTGCTACTAATGGTAATAATCATGTTGGTCATGATAATTGGGAGGAAATTCAATCACTAACAGTAGATTGGAAACGTGCAATATCACCCGAAAGAAAGAATTATGCAATGGAAGAATTCTCCACGCTACAGACATCGTCTGAGATGGAACTATTTGCTTGGAATGATGATATTCGAGACTACAATCGAGAGATGAGTCAAGGTAATAATAATCCAGATTCTCCATCTAGACCCCGGTGGAAGGTTCGGAAGGATGCAAAAAATGATAGACAACGTACGCTGTCGGAGTTACAAGTTGAATATAATGACGCGAAGAAGCAGGAGTTGTTGTCGCAGTCTCCATCGTTGCATCACAGGCAGAATTTTCAAAGAGAACAACAGACAGACTCGGCCTATTCGCGTTGGATCGATTCCCAATTTGCCACATCATCTGGTGTGGATTTGCCACCGCAAGTTAGGATGATGCCTGACACTTTCGATGTCAATGCATGTGGAGAAGAATTGCATGCACGAAAGTCACGCTCCAGGATGAAATTGGATCTTAGATCTAGCTCACGTGAGAAACGACAGAAGGATGCTGTCATCATGCCGACCGGTAAGTCAACGAACGATGTCGAGTGCGAGCCATACTACTTTACCGATGGTGATGTCCCAGACAGTGAACATGATATGACATCGGGGTCACCCAGTAGCTGGAAAAGGTTTGGATTGTTTAGATCCAAAAGTCCAAAACGCCGGCAGTATTATTCTGACGAAGAACGATTCGAGGGTGATTGGTTAAGTTCTGGAAATGCTGAATGTGGCCGTAGTAAAAAGACGACGAAGAAGAAGAAGCCTCCAACTTCTCTCGTAGCTTCTCCACCCCGGAGTCTTTCACGATTACGAAGTCCAATGCGGATGAGGGGACAAAAAGATAACAGTAATGCTATTACGGACAACAAAGAATTCATCGTTATGAATGATAGCATGAGTATCGGTGGCAAGCATGACAATGTGAGTAAAATTGTTGACATGACGACAGGAGGTGAGATAAGTGTCGAGACGATCGCACAATGGGACGAAGTGGAATCTCAAATTCAAGAGCCACCTATTTTTGAAGACGAGGAGCCAAACACCCCAATCTCTGAGTTAACTGATGTTACCAATAACATGAGCATCGTTCCTAGTACACGTGTTGTACAATCCATTGATTTGAGGGACAACCAAATGACGGTCGCTCGCTCAAAACTATTGGGCGTGCCACATTTGTCGGTACCGCAAACTTTGACGAACAATGTGAATTCTCCGCGAGCATTAGCAGCAAATGCAAATCATGCAGACATACCTCGTTTCTTTAGTCAACACTATGGTACATCACTTTTGGACGACACTTTAAACACGTCGGGTTTTGATGAGGCTAGATCCGTAGTCTCGTTTGACGCGGATGCGCTAGGCTCGCTTGATACAATGGTAAAGCTCCCAAGCAAGTCGATGGCGTTGGCGGCGTCAGCCAGATCGCCTCGCTCCATTCGAAGCAGAGATGCTTCCAATGCATACAATTCTAACAGCAATACCACGTTAATGGAGCTCAATGAAATTGAGCGGCTACGGGGAGAGAATGAACTTCTCAAGGAGGAGCTAGAGAATGTGTCACAGCTATCAATGAAGGTATCAAAGATGTACACTGAATGTCTCAAGCTCGAGAATGTTCGTCTACGAGTGTCAAAGGAATGTCTCATCTCGCAGGAAGTGGCCGCGTCCGAGTCTATCATCCACAAACTTGATGTCATAGCAGAAGAGATTGACAAGACGAACACATTAAAAGAGGGTAGAAAGAAGAAGAAGAAACAAGCAAGAAAATTACGTGTACGTCACGCCCCGAATCCAACTGTGATCAATGATTTCAACAATCTCCTACCTGTTGCACACTTGATCAATGGTGTTGACTTTGACGATGACACGGTCACTACCGTTTCTACACATGGAGGGCATGAAACGACTCCGGAGCTATTGAAGAGGACGTGTTCAAGCATAGTCGCCACGACTGCCATATTGGCATCTCAAGTTAAAACCTCTCTCAATCAACAAAGTGATGCGTCCGCATCAAGACCGATGGACTGTTTTAATCATTGTCGCAGGAAGACTGGCAATTATAACGTCAAAGAAGCAGCAACAAGCATAGCGCGGAAGAAGACTAACATGACAGCGTCTAAATGAAAGTGACATTGTTGATGTCGAGCAAGTCACCATAAGAATCATTCCATCATCAAAACATCTATGATTTATAATACATTCTTATGCATAAGGAGTGGAACCATCAATTGACGTGATACCTCCGTGCATGGAAGTCATACTCTGGAGGAAAATGGACAAAATGCTTAAATTATAGTTCATATTCATTAAATATAACATTCATCAAATATTCATTTCCCGTGTTCCAGTGGAGCTACAGGTTACATCGATTCATCTTAATTTAAAGTTTGTAGTACAATTCTAAGCTCAGTTCACAATTCTCAGGAACATAATATGATACATCAGGGATCTTCACAGCATCTCTAATTGCAATAACAAATATATAAGGCATCACTTAAAAAAAGCCTCCTCCTCCATCCGGGTAACTCTACATACCTAGTCTTACGTCTACCAATCTTCTCACGCCATGAAAACCGCAGCAGCCGATATGGAAGCAGTAGCTGCTACGATGCCCCACGAAGACAGACTTAGTGCGTCACTGGCGGCAACCTCCTCCTTTGGGCAGTACGGGGCAACATCCGGTGAGCATGTCTTAGCATCGCAGCAGGTATCGGCGAAGCATGTTTCCCTACTGGCATCGTCCGTTTTACCCGCACAGCATTTCTCTCCGGCACACATCTGGAGATGTTCTTCGTCATCCTAACCGTATGTATAATTTAATGAAAAAAACAAAGAGAAGTTGGTCTTCGACATCTAACTTACAACAAACAGCACAATAAAGGTACAAACTGCTATAACTCACCTGGTACTTTCGAATGTCATAAATTTCACACGAGGTACCATAGAATTCACAAAAGCATTCATTCTCCGTGCCGCCATCCACGACACACTTGGCAAATGGACAGTAGAGATTATAATAATAATCGGCATACCCCTTCGCGACGCATCCCTGAATGGTGAACAATGTTCCATTCTCGGCATTACCCGTCCCATCCGTGGCGGTTACATTGTTACATACCGCATTGAGCTCGGCGGCACAGGTATACGCCACGCCGCCCGCGGCCGTACAGGCGCATAGACCCGGTTCGCACGTATCGGGCTTCAGGCAGTTCGGCGGCTCCTCTCCGGCGGTGGCGTTTTGGAGCGATCGCCGAGAAGGTCCTCCCCCCCGTCCACTGCCGAATAATAGATTCCGTCGATCCTTCTCATCGAGTTTCGGACGACGCAGGACGCCCACGTCCACGACGGCGGCCCGGAACGACGCGCCGTTCGAGGAGGCGTCGACGTGGGAGTTTGCGTTTCCGCTCACAACGACCGATGCGACCTCCTCGATGGTTGGGAGTCGGGCAATCGTATCCTTCTCGTCATCGACCGACGGTGCTCGGATGACGCCAACGTTCGCGTCGACATTGTTGCTACTACGAGCCACGAAGGTGGCGGATAGAGCCAGCGCCAATTTCGATGGGTTGAATATTAGCTTCATCCTGTATTGTCGTCAGCAGAGATTGTGTAGTGACAAAGTAAATCTAATTCGTGCGACGAGATGGCTCCGAAAATTTTCATTTCGTCGGCAAAATTTCGTGTCTACGTATTTAGATACTTCGACCTACGTTGGCCCGCTTATTACTTGTTGATCGCATGACAACAGGCAGGTGGAAACCATGTACCAGCGTGGAGGATAGTTGGTTTCAATTCACACGTATCGGAGCGCATTTGGGGTTGAAGCAAACGTGATCTGCTGCAATAATAATAGTACCAGCAGCAGTTGATGATGAACAATGCACAGGCGTCCCCCCGATTATCATCATCTCAAGCTCAACAATCGCCTCGGACCTCGCGTTTGCGTCCCACTAGCGATGGTAATGATGTCGACGACGACGCTGGTGGACTAATCACGCCAGAATTGCTCGTCGACGCCCTCTCCGGACACGAAGATGGTCTCCTCACCATCGCCGAACGACTCATGACGAAGTACGACGTCGGATACGATGCGATGGGCGAGGCGATCGTCGACGCCTTCGCCGACGTCCAACGTTTATTCCAACATGTCGTCGAGGCGGCACATATGGAAGGTGCGGCATTGGAACGCGAACGCGGCGAGGGCGAGTGGCAAACGCGATTGGAGGAATTGGGGGTACAATTTGGACATGGTGCGAAGGAATTGGATATCGAAAGTGCATTGTATGGCAAATTGGGGGAGTACGAAAGTAGTGGTGATACAATGTTAGGATCGGTTAGACGACGACGACCACGTGGGACGGATTATGAGGATGGTTGTGGGGGTGGGGATGATGATGATGATGATGATGATGACGAGAATAATGATGAAAGAGGGGGGAGGTCACAACATCATCGTTCGTCTCATCATCAATCCGAAGACTCAGGATCTAGACTCCGGCATGAAGAACTTATTGATCAGGATGTACGAGATTTACTCATTGATACACTCCGACGTGGCCGGGTTCATAAAGATGCCGGCCGGCATGCCGAATGTCGTCGAATGTACGAGTCGGCATGTTCTTCTGCCTCGGCATTATTGCCCGTCGATTCTGATCACCGGGGACGATTGCAGCTCGCTACGGCACGTGCAGGTGGGATGAGTGATGATCGTGCGTGTGCCATGCTACGGTATGCAATGGATGATGTATTACGTAGTGGATTGAGCTTACGACGAAAGAGTAGCGGTTTACCCAACAAGCGAGGAGGTGGAAGTGGGGTGGAGGACCCACCTCGGGGAGATTGTGTGCTACCAAAGTATAATCCTCTACGCGTGGCGCATAATTACCTTTCGTCACCCACGAGCACAAAGAATGGATCATCGTCAACAAATTATAGCGTCAATGGAGGAGAGTACGATGATGATGGGTCTACATCCAGGATCGGCCAATCAGCCGAGGAGGCATTAAATAGTCTTGTGGAGGAAATGAAGGAAATGTTAGCCGCACCTGCCTATGACCTAACCCCCATCCAAGACTTATCTGAAAAATTTTGGATTGTAATGTCAGAGGCACAACAACAGAATGCCAAGAAGGAAGAACGTTTGGAACAGAGTCTGGCACGGATTAAGGCTGACTTTTTACTAGCAAGGGAGGAGTATGAGGAACAGTTAACAGTGGAACGGGATAGGACTGAGGCATTACAAAAACAGCTGGCCGTGGCTGTGAGTAAAGAGCACTCGAAGATACAAGTTAATACATCACTGGATAGTGGTGATGGTGGTGGAGTCGATGGTTTTAATGTCCCATACACACCCACACGTCCAAATAGTACATCGACAAGATCAACAGGTAGCAATCCCGTATCGAATGGTATGTTCTTTCTTGGTGAAAATTTAAACCAATCTGGCTCAACCTTGAGTGGTGGTGGACGTAGGAGTGGTGGTGGCAACGTAGGCTCATCAAATCAGAGTGTGGTATCATTAGGGAATGAATTTGCTATGCGAGCTAAAAGTTTGGTACATTTGATCAATTGTCATAGTAGTGGTGAACATTTACGGAGAATGAGTGGAGATGTTGGATTGATGATTCCAGGTGAAGGACGAGATGATGTTGGTGACAGTGCAAATGTACGGCCAAAACTTGAGACATGATGACCATACTAAGGATGATGTTGGGACAGAGATGATGGACTCACTGCACAGCAGCCTGCTTTGTGTATGGATATCGTAGATATGTAAATGATGACAAGTATTCCTTCCTTCTTCATGTCCCCAGTCTTCTTATTTGCCAAACTATTTTACAGGGCGCTCAAGAGTTCCTGCAAAGAAAGAATGATACAAGTAAAAAAAGGAATAGTAAATAGTGAAAGACTTGATTTTGACTCGCGATTGCGTAACAGTCGGGCAAGGGGGATGGCCTCACGACATTTTCTCTTAATTATCCAAACCAATTTCTAGATATATCTACAACAATATTTACGCATCCTCCTCCGCCCTCAACTTGGCAGCTGCATTCGTAACACGAATGGCAAGCTGTTCGGCTCGTTCAATAATAAGCCGTCGTACACGTGAGCTAACCGAATGTGCGACAGTGGCAGCATATGTCCTATTGTGCATCATGAGCATTTCGAGTTCTGACACGTTCGATACAACTACACTCTTAAAGCCATTGGGGAGGACATTCCTTGTCTTCTTGTTGGAACCATAGCCAATCGAGGGCATAGGAATTGCGCCCTTGAATCGACGACGGACACGTCCATCAATACCCTTCGGTTTGCGCCATGACGATCGCTGGATGCGCATGAAGAGGTCCGACTGATGCCGGGCGAACTTCTTCGTCCGCTTCTTGACGATGGTCTTCTTGTTTAGGGGTTGGACGCCTGCCATGGTTGCGATAGGTTGAGAAGATAGAATTTTTAGTAAAGAGTAAGGGTTAGGCGGGAACGAAGTGCGGGCTCCTTCTCTTTTTCGCGCAAGGAGCGAGTCTCTTTCTCAAGCCTTGGAATTTGCAATTTCCCACTGACACTGAAGGGAAAGCATAATATTATTCTATTGCACCATGAAAATCGGCAAGTACTTCAAGAATGGTGGTGGTAGTAAGGCCAAGAAGGTCGACGAGGCATCTATCGCGTCGACCGTGTCTAAAGTGAAAGTAGTGACAGTTCTGGAGCCCGAGCCAGCACGAGCCGTGGTGGAACCAGCGCCCGAGGCAACACCAACTGCTGAGCTAGCGCCCCCCACAACGTCATTTGATACGCTCTTTGCCAATTTCAGTAGTATCGGTGCAAAGGGTAAGAAGGAGGAGTTGGCTACTGATACTACCTTGGAAGTACGCGACGAAGCCGAGGTTATTGTCGAAAATGTTGTCTCCGAATCGGATGATGCAGAGGATGCAGAGACATTCGAGGAGGCGGATGAGGTAACAAGTATCCTATCCGATGATAAAAGTGAAATGACATCGGAACAACAGTTCCCTCAGCTGAATCATATCATGTCGGACAAGTCTTTTACTACCACCGCCATGGAGAATGATGTGACTGCGAAGTACTTTCACAAGGATGTCGTGGTAAATAGTTTGGAGGAAGGGTCGAACAATCTAGTCATTAGGGCTATGTACTTCATCCCCAGGCCGAATGCGGAAGATCATGTGGTGGTAAAGATTGAGGTAAGTGTATGCAAAAAAGGAGAGATACGTGAGAAATATTGTTCACTACCTCAACTTACATTTGTATGTACTTCTTGTGTGCAACGCCTAACTACTTAACCAACAAGGCATGCACCATCTGTTGTCGCGATATCATGTGCTGCAAAGGTCATGGTTTGACTAAACAGATGCTACCCTACGTTCCAGGTTACAACATTGTCGGTACTATACAAATCCTAGGTGATGATATCAAATTAGATGGCAATCTACGCAAGGGTGATCGTGTCGCTGGTATCTCAACCTTCGGGGGTGGTAATTCACGCTTCATCAGCATCCCTGCCAACCGATTGACTAAGATATCAAGCAAGGTCAAGAGTACACTTGCCGTATGTCTCGTACATGACTACATGGCCGCACTTAAGACACTCCGGTTGGCCAGGAAGAATGGTAGTCCATTCACTGGGATGAATATGCTCCTAACCGATGGTTTCTCTCCCGTTGGACAGGCCATCATTGCATTGGCCGCGTTGGAGGGGATGAATGTCTATTGCTGTGCTGATGAATCGAAGCATAGCTACCTTGCATCCTTGGGTGCTAAATGCTTCGAGAAGCACCCCGACCTATGGCTACCCAGTGTGGTGAACACATTTGACGTTGTCGTGGACAGTACGTGCGTGGATGGCTACGCCTCGAGTTGGGAGGCCCTGAATAAGAATGGGACACTAATTTGTCTTGGACCGATATTCAATATCGACCTGGAGTCACTCGAACAGCCCCGTGGTGGATGTGGTGTAATGGAGGTTAGCGAAATGCAACATAAGTGGGCTGAACTCAAAGCCAAGTATGTCATGAATAGGACACACTTCTTGAATACAGACACGGCATTCGATGAGGACACACCGCAATACAGACAAGATTTGAAATACTTGCTCTTCCTGTGTGAAAAGGGTGGCATTAAGCCAAAGATTGCTGAACGAGTTTCGTTGGATGATGTACCAGATGCCCAACGATTGATTCAGGTGGGTAAGGCCAACGGGACTGTAGTCTGTGTCCCATGGATAGAGGAATGATTAATAAAGTAGAGGAATTGCACGGAGTCAATGTGTTTTTCGTTTATGTACGGTGTGGTGTGTGTTCGTGTGCGGTCGGAATGGATGAAGATTCAAAAGGGTGTGCTTGCTCTGGCTGTCCGTCGCATTGTTTTTGTAGAAAGATAGACTTTAATGCATGTTATAATAACAACGATAAACAAATAATAATATTTTTCCATTGTCGGTCGAGTTGCAATTCACAAATGCGCTTTAACATCCTATCTCAAACATGATGTTGAGTCACAGCCTCCTCATCACCACCTGCGTCGTCTACCTCCTTCCGAATTTGCAACTCTTCCTGCACCCTCTCCACATCTGATTGGCCCAATCTAGCCATAACCTCTTGGTACCGTCTCTTCCAAATATCAACTTCGTCCTCAAGCTCACCAATCCGATCCCGTACCTTCCGTCGTGACGCCGCTGCCGATTCCCGATTACGAACTCTTCGTTGCTCTCGCCTCCAGGTTGTGAGCTGCTCCTTCGTCATGCTGATTTCGGGATTGTATGTGACCTGCATCTTCTTCGATGTATTATTCCTAATTGATTCGTCGACGGTTTCTGCATTGGCAATGGTGGGGGTCGACTTCTTCTTGGCTGCAGGTTTTTTCATGCCGGTGGGCAGTGCCGGTGGTTTTGTGTCGTCGTTTTTAATAATATTACCCACTGCAACCATGGGATCGGGGACGGAGGCGACTGCTGCAGCGGCCGCCGCGGCCGCAATAGAGACGTGGTCGGTGGTCCATGTTATGGTATTCCCAACCTCCGATTCCTCCTTGACGCCGCCTGCAAGAGCACGTTTTTTCGCCATGCTCCACGTGGACGTGGCTGTTGTTTGGCTGATGAACCTTCGCACTCCTTCTCAGCTCGCCAAGACCTCTTCTTTCGCGCGTTGCAAGGCAGGTTTGGGGTTTATCGCCGTAATTGGCATTGGTAATGGCTTGGCTCCCATCTCTGTGGCTCGGGAACAACAAAGTAGCGTCAAGTGCGACGGCAATTAAATAAGCATGGGGAAGGGATTCGTTCAGACAAAGCGATTCACTTCATTTCTCAAAAGTAAAGTCAATGAGAGGTCTCCTGGAAGCAGGAAGGGTTCCCCAGTCCCCAATGAGCCGCCGTCAGACAGGGTGCCTCAGAGGCGTGACGATAGCAATTCCCCAAACCACCTTTCACCGAGGGATGCAACAATTGTTCTGGGTAGAAGCGGTCCAACAATGATACAAGAAGCAGACGTTGATGTTGAGCCTCCGAGCATTACCAAATCTAAATCAATCGAACCTCCGAGCATTACTAAATCCAAATCAATCGAAACACTTCAGAATCCTCCCTCGGTTCGAACCTTTGCTGCACCACTAGTACCGAATGATTTCACTGATTTCAATACCGATGATGTGTTGGACGACATACTCAAGGATTTAAACATCCAGTACGAAGCCAAGGAGTTAGATGTATTGCCAGAGTGTGATACAGCTGTGAGTCCGAAGAGCATGGAAGTGGAAGTGGAAGATAAAGTCGATAGCTTTGAGATAAATGGGGCGGTTTCGGAAGGAAGTAGTAGGAGTAAGCAGCAAAAGTCGGTAGATTCTCGCAGAGGAGCCGACGCAGTCTCGGCTAAAGATGTTCCTCCTCCTCCACCTCCTCGAGCTCCCGACGCGGAACAATTGAAAGAGCTTCTAGTCGCAATCAGTACTGATCTTGGATCACATAGTAATGATGTGAACCTTGTGGAGAAGAAACATGCAGCCAAGACTACAAAAGGCATGGTTATGCAAAATATCATGAAGTCGAGTCTAAGGAAATCCAAATTCAGCCCACAAATTACTACCTCTCCCGAGGCAAGACTCGATCCTCAACTCGGTGTTGCTGCTAGTGAAGAAAATATTCCAAATAGAATCACAATGGATACTACCACAGATGGAGACAGTACCTATGATGAGGATGGCACTTTCACCACTGACGGCACAGATGGAACAGATCCAATATCAGGTGAATCGAATGAAGAGAGTCAAGTTGACGACTCTCGTTCACTTGACTCTATTCCTCTTCCGTTGTCCCCTAAGAATGAAACTGTTGTTAATATGGATGTCATTACACACAATCCTGGCGAGCCTAGTCGATTATTTGTAAGAGCCATGTATTGTACACCCTTTCCAAGTTCTCCCGATGATATCATCATCAAGGTAGAGGTAAGTTGCTGGTAAATGCGAACAAAATTGCGGTCTTTTTTCGTCACTAATCATGTTCACTACTACTGCGCCCTCAATCAATGCTTCATAATCAAATAATAGGCATCAACGGTTACCTTCAAAGATTGTCTCCTCCGCAGAGGAATTGGAGTAGAGAAAGTTACATTCCCTTTTATACCAGGATGTGAGCTTGTTGGGACTATTTCCAGCTTGGGCAAGGCCGCCGAGAAGGAGGGATATAGGGTAGGTGACCGTGTTGTGGGAATGACGCGAAGAGGCGGCTGTAATGGCAAGTATGCCAAGTTCAGCAGCTTGCATGTCGCGCCAGTATCAAGCACATCTCTTGATTCTGCCGAAATGGCATGTCTAGTGAATGTATACATGACGGCGTATCAAGCACTGCGGTTAGGTAAGAAGGATGGGACGCCATTGACTCAGGCGAATGTGCTGATTACCGATGGCTACTCCCCCTTAGGTCAGGCGGCGACGCAGCTGGCAAGGCTTGAGGGTGCCAACGTTTGGGTCACGACGAACGATAACTTCGAAGATGAGCATATGAAATCGCTTGGGGCTAAATGCCTTCGATTCCTACCACACAATTGGTTGCATCTAGTTAAGGGTAAGATGGATGTTGTTATTGATAACACCTGCATCGATTCGTACGAGTCATCATGGCAGGCTCTAAACTCTGCCGGTGTACTAGTATGCACTGGCATGACTTCAATACATGACTTTCAAGCCGACGGCGGTTTGTGTGGATGTGATGCACTTGGTGATATTCGTGACTACAAGGCCAAGTGGGTGGCACTTAAGGCAAAGCACCTGATGAGTCAAACGAAGTTTCTGGATTTGTTTGAGAGTTTTCAGAAAGATCCAAAGCAATACAGACAGGAGCTCAAATACCTGTGCTTTTTGGTAGAGAATTCCATGCTGAAGCCCATAATTGCGGACCGTATTCCGATTGAGGATGTACCTGACGCACATCGGTATCTAGAGACGGGAAAAGTCAATGGTACAATTGTTTGTATAGTATGAGTTTTATTCATCTTTTTTTCCATGTGGATTGGGAGTGCTCCTATATAATTAAAACGCTAACCTTAACCCAAAATATAAAAATGGGCTTAAAAATATGTATGAAAAATATTATTCGACAAGAAGAGGGAGAGTGATAATGTATCCTCTCTGATAGACATTGATTCAAATCTTTGTTTCTAACATTCATTGAATGACAAAATAAGTAAAATGATTTCTTACTATTATTGAGTCAATCTACATTTGGCAAGTCAAGAGATGCAAGTGTTCATATCGTTGAAATGATCTGCGTAAATGTCCATTTACCTAGCTGTTTTCAAAATGTTTTTTTCTTCATAGTCAAGTAGTCCATAGAGATGTTTAGTAATATTAGGCACTAAGATTCTCCAAAAGAGGTGTCGAGTTCACGAGTTCCTGCGCCACCTCCCCAGCAAATGCCAACATGGCAAGACGACCATTCTGTAATTCCTTCAAGCTGTACTCTGCCAATTTCTCCGGTCCTGGGTTGGAATATAGTCCATTCTCGAGAATTCTTGCATTGGCACGCGTCCCTGGCTCAGTCTGGAGAAGACGCACTGTCTCTAGGACGGAGATCACGCCGAATGTCTATAAATGTTGGTTGCATGGTTCAATTACAATTCGATTGAATCAGATGACGAATGAGCAATAATTCTATGGCGATGCAGGAATAAACAACATTAAACACTCACCAATCCCGTCCATACTGGATCGGTGTTGAAAACCTCCAACGCCGTACCAGACGGTGCCAAGAAGTCATCCCCGAATGTACCATCAGCGGCATACTTCTCGGGAAGGAGGAATCCCAGCACTGCAAGCTGGGCAAACCGTCCATGCATAATCTCCACCTCACGGTATCGTGTTAATTCCTCCGGTGATGCCTTGGCAGCAAAGCCAGCCGGATCGAAGAAACCAATGGGTGCAAGAGCCCCAATAAGACCGGTGGGGTTTGGGTTGTCCAATGACCGTCCCTTGGCAGGTGCAGCCTGCTTTACTGGGATAGCCTTACCTTTCTTCGGTGCCACGGCCTTGGCGACGGCCTTGACTGCGACTGATTTGATGGGTGCAGCCTTCTTTGCTGCGACGGCGACTGACTTGACAGGAGCAGCCTTCTTTACTGCCACTGGAGCTGCCTTCTTGACCGCCGCTGGAGGAGGCTTCGTACTCACGGCACGTGTTGCCGAGAGAGATGAAGAAACGCGATCGAGCGAAGCAGGAGCAAAGGCTGCAGCGCCGGCGATGAGGGTTGAGAGTACGGCAAGCTTCATCGTGGTGAGGGAATCCAAAATGATAATGGTCGGCGACGGACGGTCGGTTTGGACTTGAAGATAATCCAGGGTTCCCGCCTAAGTTAGGGTTATGTTTTTACCGTAGGGATAAAATGCTTTCGCCGTTGAGAGAGAGGAGCGTTGCGAAAAGGCGTTCACTTGTTCCAACGCCGAGACACCAAGACGACAAGGGTTTGCCTCCGGGAACATACAATAGCGCGACGGACGACGACGATGACGAATGGAATGCCGCTCTCTCTGACCCTCGGGCCGGAGCGTAAGATCTACCTTCATGCATCCGATCCCTCAGAGCATCCGGGGTTGCGTTTCGAGCATTCGTCCGCGGATGGACGTGTACGTGTCGTCGTCGATGATTACGTGTCCACACATCAAACTGGTGATGATAGCGATGGACGACTAAGCCCTCCATTGACAGTAGAGGCACGATACAATGGTATTATTGAGGGAGATGTGAAACATGATGATATTGTCCGTGAGGTTGCTGGGATTGATGCACGACGACCCATCAGTGAACACATGTGGAAACTTACCTTGGGGCTAATGCGTGTGGCTCCTCGGCCGATTGAGGTTATAATTGCCAGTGAACGTGATCCAAACTCTCCTATTGAGGAGGAGGATGAAGAAGAAGAGTTGGAAGAAAGATTGATGACTGCCATGTCGAATACGGCTTTGGGGTACGTGCAGCTAGATATGACGGGAGAAGTCATCCTGTCTCCCCATGATGACGGGGAGGAGATTGACGACAGTCATAAGATCCTGCATGATCCCTGGAAGGATGAAGGACGATTTGGTCCAGAGCGCCGTGTGGTCTTCCATGAAATGTCATTAGGCGTGAAGCTCCAACGAATTCCCGACGAGGGCATCGTTCGCGTACAGAGGATATCATCAACTACCAAGCAGTCATCATCGTCACCGGGGGTACGTGATCCTCCGTCGCCGGACGAGGTGTGTCTAGATGGAGATGTAAGGGAAGGAATTCAGCCTGGAGACACCGTGTTTGAAGTGGGGGGCGTCGACTTACGAAACAAGGTTATTGGTATCCTGGAATGGGCAGATATGGTCCATTTCATCAAGCATGTCGGTCGACCATTAGAGATGGTAGTTGCGAAGGACAGTACGTTTGTCCATGACGACATAGAAAAGGAAAGTAAAAATATGGAGAAGCAGAAGTTGGACGACATGGAACAAGGAGTAAAAGATGGAATTTTGAATAATGCCTTCTGCTTCAATCTTGGGACAGATGAGGTGTGCAACATTCCGTGCACTGTTCCCTGTACTGTTCCCTGTGGTGGTGGTTTCAGTGGTGGCATCGATACACGTATGTATGGAGCGTTGGCTGAACTTGGTGCTCCTATTTCCTCCACGGGTGGTCTTGAAGTTCCTGGTCTTGATTGTGGTGGCAGGCGGGGTAGATATCCCTGGGAAAAGGAGAAGCAGGATGCTGACGATGAAGACTCTGTCAACGCCACGTCGATTGTGGATACTGGGAATGACATAAAGAATTTGTCGATCGATACTGTAGAGACAGATGCTGATCGACTGATGGCTAAGTTTTTATCGAGGAATACTGAACTGAACTCTTCCGACGGACTACCTCCAACCTTCTATCCAAAAGCGTCGGGCTTCTACTCGCGTACTCATCCACAAAATGGTTCATCTGCCCCTACAAAGCTTCATATCGACCCGAAGCCTAGTAAACGTGACACGTCCAAAGATAGTGATACTGGTAGCGTGGGAGAGGACAGCGTTGACGCGACGCCAATAGCTTCGGTCTCGCGGCTCAAAGAAATGTTCTCTCCAATCAAGGCCGATGTGGGTGAGGAGGTCATCAAGCCGTCAGACTTGTCTACTCCTATCTTGATTGAGAAAGACAAGATGCGGCTCGATCATCAAAGCGCCGTGAGCAATGCGACGAGGTTGAATGGTCTATTCTCACCAATGGTTAATCCTGAGTCGCCCACAAGCATCGTACCACAGAGTCCGGATGTGACTGGTGATGGCGTTTCTTTCTTGACTGAAGCCTCGCCCAACAATACCACCAAGCGCTCTCCTGTACTCGATAAACTAATGGAGCTCAGACGGGTAAGGAAGTCAAAGAGCGGGGGGGTTCCAGGGAGTTCATTAGGTCTGAACGCAGAACAACAGGGTTTCACGTCCTCTCTTGATAGCACAAACGACTCATCCTTTCATCAAAAGTTCATTGATAATCTGATAGACGAATTCTGCTCCCCGAACCATCCACCTCGGCAATCACTTATTGGATTTGTCGATAATTTGAGAGACGACGCATGCACCCCAATGGAGAGTCGGGATGAAACCAATAATCGTGGAGACAAGAAATCACGGGTACCGCTGTCCGCTGCAATGGCGAAAGCGTTCGACAGCGACTCACCTTTTGTCGGCAACATCAACTTTTCCACGCCTCATCAACGTGTTCCTTCGTCTGCCTTGTTTGCACAGGCGTTCGTGGTCCAACCTAATCCGGAGGGTGGAGAGTCCGACACAAGATGGGTGCAAACGACGAGTCCGTTGTTCGTTAAGAGAAAGGCTCTCGCCCCCTCACAGAGAACCCAGTCATTCGAACCGTTCACGAACAGCCCGGGCACAAACACGGGGTCTTTTACTGCGATCGATTTTGCTCATCTCAAATGGGGGGATGTAGGCGGTAAGTCATTAGCGGACGCTACTAGTTCAGAAGCGGAGAACCCCAGCTTTGACGAGATCCCTTACACAAACACAACACAGTGTTGTTCGATAAGTGACGTGCTTGGTGAATTCGCACAGAATTGTGGCCTTGACTTGTTGAACTCGTCATTGCAACAGCAACAGAAGGTCAATTGTTTATCCCCTCGGAGAAGGACCTTCTTCAGTAAAATCCGTAAGAAAACGAAAAAGAATGCACATGAAAGAGCCAACACTGACGATGATGATTACAGCGATAAAACGTATGATGAAATGATGAAGGGTGTTCGACCAGCGCAAATTCAGCTAGCGTACCAACATATCCGCGGAAAGGCGATTTCGAGAGCCACTCAGTTCACCCCTTTGGTTGAGGATGAAGTTTGTTTTTAATGATCAGCCGTCATGCTCTTCCTAGGCTTCGTAGGTTTCTAGTCGTCTATCATCTAAATATGTGTAGTAACAAACAGAAAACGAAAAGCCGGACCTGAACCTTTTCAAACAATCAATATTGTCACTTGGTAACTTGTTCAGTTCATACAATATTAAAAGACTAGTCGTTTAATGGCTCAACAATATTTCATTGAATGGCAAACAATTCAATTCAATAGTTTCGAAATGTATGTAACAGAAGTTTCTACCTCGCCCTTAGTTTCAATATTGGTCATCGTCGCTCTGGCATGCCGTCCGAGTAAGTCTACCATAGCCGTCGACAACTCCTTCCCACCAACTCCGATTCCATCGTATTCAAGAAGAAGCTTCTCTAGATATGGCATCGCCTCCTTGATAGTCCACGCATCTCGCACAGTAAACAAGCTTCGGATTCGCATTACGGGATCTGATGGGTGTAGACCAAAGTCTTCTGGGAAGTATCTCCATCTGCGATTGTTATGAATTTTGTACACATCATCTCCCTCTTCTGTATCATCTTGGTCCCAGGGCATCGTCGATGACGACGTCATCATTTCGCAAATGGCTATTCCACGCAATAGTCCTACATTCGGTACATATCCCCCCGGAATGGTTGGTAATCTCATCGACCATGCGTCAATTAGTTCGCCCTCCTTCCACCAAGTCATATTACCACCACGTACTCCTCCCCGCAGGAACACCTCATGTGCTACTAGCTTTGCTACTCCGTCTGGGTCAAGCCAACCCAACTGAGGCATAGATGAGAGTATGCCAAAGTCGTTATCACCCGGAGTAATTTTGTCATCTGCTTTATTATTAACGCTAAAGAAGATGGGACGAAGGCATGACCAAATAACCTCGTCGGGTAGGTGATATTGCTCTGATGATGATGATGATGATGATGTGCCACCCTCCGATCGTGCCCAATTTTCTCGTATTTCATCAACAAACGATGAAAGAGGCATCCCATCTCCCTCCATTCCTCCTGTTGATGACAACCATTGGAGTTCGGTATCAGACTCAACCAACGTAGACACAATTGCCGACAAGACAGTACGTCGTCCCTCCTCCGAGAGTGTACCATACCGTAAAGAAACACTACTGCCTGATGGTAGTACTAATGCATCCTCGGCACCAAAATATCGTCCACGTATGGCATTGCTAACCTCGGCATGTGACGTACGACACAATCGTGCTAATTCGTGGATAGTATATCCCAACTTGGTTGTTGTTGTTGTTGTTGTTGTTGTTGTCGGGGGTGGATCAAACGGATCGTACGTAGCACGATACAATATCTCACGTAACACATTCGCAAAGTGTCGTGGGGGTAAGAGTGTAGGTTCCAAAAAGAATGTTGCCGGGGAGGATTCACCGGGTATTTGTCCTACTGATCTTGCTGACATGGTTACTAATATCCGATTGGATGTTGTTGAACCAGTGACATCATCTATTTCATCCCCGGGGGAGGAGGAGAGTAGTTTCCGCTTTTTGTTGTTCCCTCCCTCGGCGGTAATCCCTTCGTCGTTGTTCGTCGTCGTCGTCGTCATTGCATCGACTTTCATGGGCGGGACGACAATATATGTATTTGACGTCTCCACACGCGTAAGTAGCAATGTTTTTCCCATTTTATCTTCAATGATAAGTCGTGCAGATACAGGCTCGATACTGTTACCCCCGTCGTTATTGGCATTGGCATTGTTCGTTCCCCCCTCCCCTCTATTGTCGCTGTCGTCGTTTGGACCCATGATATAAACGTCGGACGTGACAAGATCATCGATGGACAAAATTCCGGGAGGAAGGCTCATTAATATCAATCCTCCTTCATCGTCGTTCGAGATATCATCTTCGTCATCGATCGACGGATTATGTCCCGCACCCCGACTGCTTTCGAGGGGTGAAACGACCGCACCACTTCGCGCTGCCGAGCTACCGACAATGGGGAAATCGCTAAGAGGGAGGGTAAGGAGAGTCGTCCCCGAGGCGTTCGTTGGGTCGTCGAGTCGTAGGTGGCAATGCCCGCCCATGATGAGTAGTTTCTTTTTTCTTGCGGGAAGTTGTGGGCGGCGTGCGCTAAAAATCGTCCCGTGGCCGGCCGTCGTCCTTATTAATCCCTATCTACGTCTTGTCGTCGTTATCTACTAAAGCTATAATAAATCAACAACTAAATAGCATGGAAGCCGGGATAGGCGGTGGTACGACGTGTCATGTCCTCCCATGTGGCATGGACAAGGATCTTACGGCGCCGATTGGAATATATTTCCATCCAACGCCGATCTATAGTGTATTAGGAAGAGGAGCCGGGAGTAAGCATAGCAGAACTTTGGATCTCGTGAAAATACTTGGAGATGAGAAAGACAACTCCACCTCGACGACAATGATGTCGCCGGAAGAAGAAGGTGACGACACGAAGAAGGAGGTGGAGAAGGAGGAAGTAGGAGGAGCAGAAGTGGAGGTCGCTATGGTTCTAGCGGCACAGTTTCGTGGACGTGGTCTCCTCTGCATCGCAGACTCTAAAAAAACGACATCGACGACGACGTCGACCACCACCACACCACTCTCTGAACTCCCTCCCGATATGATGGGAGCAGTATTCTCGTCATCATTGTCATCGGCTCCCTCCTCTTCATTCGGTGGTGGCAAGAACACGATGACAAATAAGACTGTTTCGCTACGTCCGATTGAGACCTTTCGATCGTTATGCTCTTGGAGTCATGAGCACGACCCACGAAAGGTTATGGGTGATCATCTCAAAGACGGCTGTGGTCATGGAGATGATCGCATTGGACTAAACGCTGCATTGAGTTGGCGTGACCTAGCTCGTGAGATTCATGATCCAATTCCAATATAATCCTGGACTTTAAACAAACGACTAGAAGCTTTTTGTACGTTTTTGCCCGACGAATTTAGTTTCTGCTCTAATTATTGATCTAATTCTATACACATGAAACCCCACCACACATCTGAGCTTCACCAATTGTGGATTTCTGTACACGAAATATGGGCGCTCCCTTGTCTGTTTCAATAAGATACCTGTCTAGGGATCAACTGACCTCCTCCTCTCACTGTCCGTGGAACCAGCCGGGGAGATATGCTGATGTGTTGATTGGGAGTTGACATTTGGCGGTAATACACTCTTACGAGGCATCTTTTCCTTCTTATCTTGGAGTGAAAGAGCTTCCAATAGCATTTTTTCTAGTCCCTGTTGTCTTCCGAGCATTTCCTTCTTCTCTTTGAGGAATGACATTTGTAGACGACTGATCTCAGTAGACGTGTCACTCTGGGCAGGGCGGGGGGGGAGAGTCTGAGGTGAAGACGATCGTAACTTCCTCTCCAACGACGCTGTCTTCTTCTCAAGCTTTTCTTTTTCACTGTTAATAGATACCAAAGTCTTTTCAGTCTCAGTGAGGCGACTCTTGAGCGTTTGCTTCTCCTGAGAAAATTGCTTCTCAAGATCTTCGTTCTGGCTAGCGACCAAGACCAAGGTCCGTTCTGTCTCCATAAGACGATTCATTAGCTCCGCCTTCTCTATATCCAATTCCGCGGACTCAACGGTCATGATTGATGAGTCATTCTTCAGGGACATGTTATGGTTGATATCCTGCAGATCCTGAACAGTCTGTTCAAGTGTCTCCTTCTCGGTCTTAATACTTGCTAATTGGCGTTCCTAACATGACATGCGAAAGAATTTGTTAATACATGTAAACAATTGTTGAATGTAAATACAGAAGACAGACTTCAACTTACGGTCTCCTGAAGGCGCACTTGAATTTCTGCAATCTTCTTATTGTGCTTGCCTTTGGTCTCCATTAACTCGGTAGATATTTCCCTCTCAATGTCGGCCTTCTGGGTCTCAAGAGTGGCCTTCTGGTTGCATACATTAATAAGCGTTGATTCAACTTCGTAGATGCGCTGTGTGAGCTTGATCTTCTCGTCGACCAGCTTGATCTTTTCCTCCTGCCACTCAGCAGACTCCCGTGACAAAATCGACTTCGATTCGTTGAGTTCTGTTGACAAATGTTGATTCTCCTGACGTAAGTTGTCGACCGTGCGCTCTAGAGCAGCTTTCTCAGAATTCATGTCTTCCAGAGTCCTCTCCGTCTGATTCAGGCGCGACTGGATAGAAGAAATAGCTTCGTTGTGTTTGCCTCTGCTTTCTATCAACTTGGCGTATAGATTGCTCTCTAACTCCGTCTTTTGATGTTCCAATTCTGCCATGTTTGACGACACCAGATTCAATGCCTGCATTGCCTCCTTAACCTCACTCTTTAGTGCGTTCTTCTCCACGGCCAATGTATTCTTCTCGTTCAATACCTTGGCTAATGAGTTCTGTTTCTCGGCTAGGGAGCTCTTGAGAATGGCATGACTCTCCATCCAAGCTGCAGATTCACGTGCTTGGATAGACCTCGATTCATCAAGATCAGATGTACGCGCCACGTAGTTCCGTTGTAACTCGGCTGTCTTTTTCTCCAAGGCTTCCTTCTCTTTCGCTAGAGCCAAGAACGCATCGTCGCTCATCGCTAGACGCTTTTCAAGAGATTCCATTTCTTTCTTGGTTGACTGAACTTCAATGGACATCGATTTTTCAATGGAGTCCTTCTTACGCTCGAGGGAACAAAGGCTCTTCTCGAGCAAATCCTTTTCCTTGGATATCATGACCAGAGCTCGATCACTCTCCTGGAAGCGCTTCTTAGTCTCAACAGATTCGTGTACTAGCTCGCTCATTTTCTGGGTGAGTGAATCATTCTCTGATTTCAATCCTGAGAACTTGCTCTCCTATGATCGTCAATAATGAATATAAAGCGACATGTATTAGTCAGTTGTGGTTATCAGAACAAGGTGTACAATGCGATCCAGCACCTACCATGTCCACGAGGCGTTCGTTCAACTCTCTACTTTCTTCTAGCTTGCTTGTTAACTCTTTGTTCAAGCGTTCGTTCAATTCTCTGCTTTCATCTAGCTTGCTCGTTAACTCTTTGTTCAAGCCTTCCATGGCACCTACATTAGTATACATAACGTGGAAATAAGATGTGAAAACAGAAATGTCAACCAAAGAAGCACCTGAACACTCTTACCATACATGGTCTTAAGTTGATCCTTCTCCACGGTAGTAGTAGCTAGAAGGCTTTCAATTTCTTCCAATTTATTAGCAAGTTCCTTCGACTCCTTGGCAGCAGCTTTCTTCTCGGATTTCATCTTTGCTTCGACCTTCGCATTTGATTCTGCAATCTGTATTACCGTGTCTTTCTCGTCTTGCAATTCCTTACTTAAACTTTCCACCTTGGACTCTAGGTCAAGCACTATGGACTTGTGATCCTTGATCAAGGATGAAACGGTGGCCTCAGCGGCATACACCAATTGCTGCTGCTCCTCAACCGCGGTCTTCATCTCTTTCATCAATTTAGTCTTCTCCTGCTTGTGTGACTTCTTTGCAGATTTTAACTCTCTTTCAAGTGATGCCTGTCGGTTGGCAATTTGAGTGGTAGCCATATTTTCTTCTTTCAACTGGAACTGGAGCTTCTCAATAGTCAGGTTCATCTTCTGGTGTTCTAGTGTGAGACGTTCGTTCTTCTGGACCTCAGAGTTGTAGTTACTCTCGAATACCGACAGTTTCTCGTTGGCATCGATGAGCTTCTCAATAGTCAGGTTCATCTTCTGGTGTTCTAGTGTGAGACGTTCGTTCTTCTGGACCTCAGAGTTGTAGTTACTCTCGAATACCGATAGTTTCTCGTTGGCATCGATGAGCTCCTTCACCTGAGTTTCAAGCTTGCTATTCTGATCAACCAATTCCTTAAGATTGGACAGGAGCTGTTCAAACTCTTCGGCGTAGTCAGCATTACGCGACTGCAATTCGTTTATACTTTTTTTGAGTCCATCATTCTTGGCCTTCAAGGTCTCAAGCTCCTGTGTAAGAGTGGCATTTTCTTCCGTCTTAGTCGCAATTATTAGTTGCTTAGCCTGATCCGCATCATTCATATCCGCGATTTCATTCTTCTTCGTGGCAATGTCCTTCTCCAAGTCAACCATCATCTCAGTTTTATTCAGATTGCTTTCGACCAATTCATCAATTGTGCGAGAAAGACTAGAAAGTTCCCGAGAGTAGTCGCCATTCTTGATCTTGAGCTCTTTCACGTGCTGATTTAATGCTATGATACAGTCATCCTTGGAAATGACGTCTTGTTCAAGGGCCGAGACTTTGCCTGTAAACTCTGCAATCAGATCGTTGTCTGCGAATTATCATCAATCAAAATGTAACTTATTGTCAGATAATGAGCATAAAAATGACGAGAATTGGATTACTACGTGACATCTTACCGTTCTCTAGCTCAGTCTCAAGGAGGTTGCGAATTTGATCAATCGCGGCAATGCGATCAAGCATGATTGCCTCTAGTTTGTTGGAGATTTCGCTAGGATTGGAGTTCATCGATGAACTAGACTCGACAGAATCATTGGATAATGCGGGCTCAATGTGGCCGAAGGCATTTGACTCCGCCTCATTGCTGCTACTTGGAGGATCTTCGGAGAAAAGGTCATCGAGATGCTTCTCTTGATTCATGATTTCATCCATGTCAAGTCCCACTACATTCGTCATCTCGTCATGATCAATTTCCTTTTCCTCATCGCCAGCCTTTTTCATCTGTTCTTCATCCTTGACGGCAGCCTCAAGCTCCTCGTTAGATTCTGTGGTGAAAAGATCTTCCTTTTTGTTATCATCATATATACCCTCTCTCATTTCTTCGTCTGTTCCAGCAACTACCGCGGTATCTTTGTTGACGGCGACCAATCGCTTCCATTCGGCCAAGAGCTCGGCCTTTTCGTCCCTTGCCTCGTCGCTGACATCGCTATCGTGAGACGATGACGCCTGATCAACTAATGCGTCCAGAGAGATCGATTTCGCAGACATCGTACCTTCGACTTCAACGCCGGCTTCCTCCGTTGCTGGCTCCGTGCTGAACGGCATGTAGAAGGCGAATTGCACCATCTTGACGAGGATTGGTATTATCGCCTCGTGATAGCCTCTGTCCCTGGCGACTAAGATAAATTGCTCGACTGATAACTATCTCTTCAGTTAAACTTTAGAAGTCTGAGAATTTGCGATTTACTGGCTGCGGGGGGAAGTTGGATTCGCCAAAAGAAACTGGTCATTTGAAGTTTCTTCATTTGAGAAGTAGTGTGACACGCCTCCTGGCCTGGTACTTTTTTGTATGGTAGAGGAAAGAGGCATTGAAGATCATAAAAGGTGGTGGTTGGCGGAGAGGATGATGAGGAAATAATAATCGTCCTTCGTCGTCGCGCTGAGAGTGAGGCTGCGAAGATAATATTCGCTATCATGTTGCTGATGGTGCGGGGGACGCAATGAGTAAATGCATAGTCATGCCTGGTTTGCAGGAGCAAGGTTGTGCCGTGTTGGCGAACTTGTATATCAAAATTCATTTGGACACATCCGTGAATATAGTGGTAAGTATGGTTGTCAATCCAATGGATTCGGATGTGCAAAGTCAGTCATTACGGAATTGTGCGAAGGATGACAAGAATAAGGACGTGCTAGCAAAAGTCGTTCGAAGCAATCATTAAGCATCATGATGATCCGAATTTTTTGGCGTCCTGAGCAGGGCGCTGAGTGTGATTGGCATCGACGAGGACATTGTGGAATGGTGGTATAAAAGTGATTGTCGAGTCGATGCAGTAATATGTGACAATTTGGTCTGACAGGAGACGGTAGTTGGGTCGTTATGGACACTTAGCGTTGACCCCCGGAACAAAGGCGCGATGGTTGAAGCAGGAGTAATTGCGAGATGGTTTGGTCGATTCGTCATTATGCCTCTGAGGCTACGATACAAATACGAGGATGTGGTGTCCATATGGCCGCGAACGATGAAAACATTAAGATTCAGATATTGGATGATGGGGCATTGGAGGTTGTTGTTTTGGCAATGGTTTACATGGAGAGAATGAAAAGGTATATGAGCCGTGGCATTGTTGCACAAACTTTGCATACAGAAGAATATCCAAAACATGTTTTATGCCAGCGTCAGTCAGTCCTACGATGGCGGCTGCTCTTCCTTTCCAAATTGTTGCGAGAAGGCTTCGCAGTGTTGACACTGTTAGATCCGACGTGATAGCGAGAGAAAAAAGTAGTAGTAATAGAGGCACTATTGTTCAAATTTCACCCTCCTCTCGAGGACGACACAACCTGGAGACATGATTCTCACTACCTGTTCCCTGTATCCCATTTTGTGTACCTCCCCCCCCTTTCACCACATCCCCTTGACATTCAACGCCCCATTTTTCATGCTTTTGGTCAAACAGCGCATTGGTTCTCCATCAATTGTACTCTGAACCACGACGGATAATTCACCCATTTCTTCTCCCCCCCCCCATTTTTTCGCCAATCC
>Ga0247833_1001359_pt1 | contig 39906 bp, 39 predicted proteins | sample LaCruzMarch2015__7_FD_187117 | JGI IMG/M metagenome (GOLD analysis project Ga0247833, IMG submission 187117) | Freshwater microbial communities from meromictic Lake La Cruz, Castile-La Mancha, Spain - LaCruzMarch2015_8m | ecosystem: Environmental > Aquatic > Freshwater > Lake | place: Spain...
AGCCAATCATTGTTGATGAGCGGCGGCTACGAATTAGCGCTGAAATGATGATTGCTGTAGCAATGGCTGCAATTATCTGGCTAGTTCTCTCATTACCATCAAGTGCAAAGGTGACAATTGCTGGAGTGATAAGAAGGCCAACCAAGTTCATCACTTTGATAAGTGGGTTAATGGCAGGACCTGCAGTGTCCTTAAAAGGATCTCCAACAGTGTCACCAATAATTGTTGCAGCGTGAGCATCAGAGCCCTTGCCGCCATAGTTACCATCTTCAACGAACTTCTTAGCGTTATCCCAGGCTCCGCCCGAGTTAGCTAGAAATACCGCCATTAGCGTTCCAGTTCCAATAGAGCCTGCTAAATAAGCTCCAAGGGCGCCAACTCCAAGGCCAAAGCCAACAGCAATTGGGGCAAAGACTGCAAGAAGACCTGGGGTTGCAAGCTCGCGGAGTGAATCACGGGTACAGATATCAACTACTCGAGCATAATCTGGCTTCTCTGTTCCCTTCATGATTCCTGGATGAAGTTTGAATTGATTTCTAACTTCCATCACAACAGCTCCTGCTGCTCGTGATACTGCATTGATGGCAAGACCTGAGAAGAGAAATACCACAGATGCGCCAATAATTAATCCAACTAAGTTTCTAGGATCTGCAACATCAAGTACGCCTTGGAACTGAGCTGCTTGATCTGCTACAACTTTGCCAGCTTCAAGAACTGAATTCTTAATCGCATCAGTAAATGCTCCAAAGAGAGCAGTTGCTGCAAGAACAGCGGTGGCGATTGCAATTCCCTTAGTAATTGCCTTGGTGGTATTACCAACAGCATCAAGTGAGGTAAGAATCTTTGCGCCTTCGCCCTTTACATCTCCAGACATCTCAGCAATGCCTTGAGCGTTATCTGAAATTGGTCCAAAGGTATCCATCGCCACAATAACGCCAACGGTTGTTAGAAGTCCGCAACCAGCTAGGGCTACAGCAAATAGTGAGAGAACAATTACTCCGCCGCCCAATAGATATGCGCCAAATACACCGGCAGCAATTAATAGCGCTGAATAAACTGCTGATTCAAAGCCAACAGAAACACCAGCAAGAATTACTGTTGCAGCTCCAGTTTGTGAGGATGCTGCTACATCATTTACTGGACGCTTACCAACTTCAGTAAAGAAGCCAGTTAGCATCTGGATAGCAGCTGCTAGGACAATTCCAATAACCACTGCGCCAAATGCAAAGGATCTCGGGTTTGTCGAAATTTGAGGGAAATCAGCGCTAAGGCCAGAAAGAGCTGCAAAAGAGCTTGGTAGATAGGTATATGTAGCAAGGCCGACAAGGGCTGCTGAAATTACCGCTGATAGATAGAAGGAGCGATTAATTGCGCTCATCGCGCTCTTATCTGAAGTGCGAAGACGAGTTAGGAAGATTCCAAGGATTGCAGTCAAGATTCCAATTGCTGGAACGATTAGAGGATAGACAAGCCCCATATCTCCAAAGGCAGCCTTACCAAGAATCAGAGCTGCAACAAGGGTTACTGCATATGATTCAAAGAGATCTGCAGCCATACCGGCGCAGTCTCCAACGTTATCTCCAACGTTATCTGCAATTGTTGCAGCATTTCTTGGGTCATCTTCTGGAATATTCTTTTCAACTTTACCGACTAGATCTGCCCCAACATCAGCAGCTTTGGTAAAGATTCCGCCGCCAACGCGCATAAACATCGCAAGCATCGCAGCGCCAAAACCAAATCCTTCTAGAACCGATGGTGCATCTGCCTGATAGAGAACAACAACAAGTGATGCGCCAAAGAGTCCAAGGCCAACTGTGAGCATTCCGACTACTCCACCAGTTCTAAATGCAATCTGTACTGCATTGGCAGCAGATCCTTGTCGAGCCGCCTCTGCAACTCTGACATTTGCTCTAACAGCAAGCCACATTCCATGATATCCCACCGTGGCAGAGAAGACTGCTCCAATTATGAAAAATACTGATCTTCCAATCTTTACATCCATATCTCCAGGAAGTGCGAAGAGAAGAAGACAGACGATAACTACAAAGTAGGAGAGAGTTCTAAATTGACGGGCTAGATATGCAGCCGCTCCTTCTTGCACCGCTGCTGCGATCTCTTGCATCTTTGGTGTTCCAGCAGATGCTGCTAATACCTGTGAGCGAAGCGCCCAGGCGATAGCTAGAGCTACTAAAGAAACTGCTAGAACTAGATAGACAAGATTGAGATTGCTACCCGTGACTTGCACGAGTGAGTTGGCCGCTGAAAGGGCTCTCATATTTACTCCGTTGGATTGCTCGGGTCAGGGCCACCTGTGTCGGCGCTGAGCACAATGGAGCGCAGTTTAGGCGCAAAACCCCCTGCTAAACCTAATTTGAGCGTGAATGGGGACTAATAAATAAGGAGAAGGCGCAAAATCAGCCCTTAGGGTGAGGTTGTGAATCCCTTAGATGCCAAGGAGATTGTTGCCACCCTTGGAACCCTTGGGGTTCTGGCAACTCTATTTATTGAAACTGGCCTATTAGTTGGTCTACTTCTTCCTGGGGACTCTCTGCTTTTTGTTGCAGGAATTGCAGCATCAGGAACAGCAAAAGAATTATTTGGTAATCAACTTAGTTACACACAATTACTTATATGGGCCCCAATTGCTGCAACTGTTGGTTCTCAATGTGGTCACTGGCTCGGGGCAAAGTATGGAAGACCATTCTTTGATCGTCCTAATTCCAGGTTTTTCAATCAAGAAAAAGTTGCTCAAACAGAGCACTGGTTGATGAAATATGGTTTAGGAAAAGCTTTAATTCTCTCTCACTTCATTCCATTTGTGCGAACTTTGATTAATCCACTCTGCGGAATTATCGGTATCCCTGCAAAGAGATTTTTCATCTGGAACATTATAGGTAGTTATATCTGGACTGTAAGCCTAATTACTGCAGGTTACTTACTCGGAGAGAGGCTAGAGGGCTCAGTTGATAAATATTTACTCCCAATTGTTGCTCTAATTATCGCCTTAAGTCTTGCTCCAATTGCAATTGAATTTTTAAAAGATAGGAAGAAAAGAAAATCTACAGACCAAGATCGCTGAGTTGATAAGCGGCTAAATATTTAAAGCCTGCTGATTCAACTTTCTCTTTAGCTCCGCGCTCAACAATTACTGCTACACCGACGACGATTGCGCCAGCTTCTTCGAGAGCCTCAACAGCTGTTAGTACTGATCCACCAGTGGTTGAAGTATCTTCAACCGCTAACACTTTTCTTCCCTTAACATCTGGGCCTTCAATGCGCCTCTGTAGACCATGGGCTTTTTCAGCTTTTCTCACTACAAAAGCATCTATTTTTCGCCCCTTTCCAGCAGCCACATGCATCATTGCAGTAGCAACAGGGTCTGCGCCAAGAGTTAATCCACCAACTGCTTCGAAATCTAAATCTTTAGTTAGCTCGAGCATGACCTCGCCAACTAGCGGCGCAGCAATTGAATCAAGAGTTACTCTTCGAAGGTCTACGTAATACTCTGCTTCTTTGCCCGAGGAGAGGATAACTTTCCCATGAACAACTGCTTTTTTTAATATCTCTTCTTTTAGTGCATCTCGAGCGCTCATAGGATAAACCTAAAGGCTCTTAGGTGAATTGTAAATAATCAAATCAGTTCTCCGTCTAGCTACTAGAGCCTTCTCTGGATTTGACTCTAAAAGTGCATCAACTTCAATCCTAAGTTTGGCAACCTCTATTGCCATATGCGACATAGCTGATTCAAGTTCAATAATTCTTTTTATGCCAGCTAAGTTAATACCTTCACCAACCATTCGAGAGACATTTCTAAGGAGCGCTATATCTCGCAGTGAGTAGCGACGACCTCGCCCTCTGGCGCGCGAGGGAGAGACAAGGCCAATGCGATCGTATTGACGCAGCGTTTGCGGGTGTAAACCAGAAAGTTCTGCTGCAACTGAAATTACATAGAGCGCTAACTCTTCATCGCCTTGTTCTCTATTCATGCTCTAGCTCGCTGCATAAATTCAGAACGAAAATCTTCACCTTTTGTCGCTGCTGCAAAATCTTCTAGGGCTTTCTTAGCTTTGCCATCAACTCGCTGCGGGACTTGAACTTCAATCATCACTATTAGATCTCCAGCGTTCACACCTTTTTTAACCCCACGACCTTTAACACGAAGAGTTTTTCCATTTTGAGTGCCAGAAGCAAGGCGGAGCTTTACTTCATCGCCTTCAATCGTGGGCACTGAAATATCAGCGCCTAGCGCTGCTTCTGAGAAGGAGACAGGAAGGCTGATATGAAGGTTCTCGCCTTTGCGAGTAAAGATTGGATGCGGGATTACATTAACTAGTACAAATAAATCTCCAGGGCCTGCCTCACCAGGGCCACCACGACCTTTAACTCGAACTTTTGCTCCATCGTTTACTCCTGCAGGAATTCGAACTGTAATAGCACTTGGCGCGCTGCCCTGACCTGAGAGGCGTAGATCTACCTCTTTGCCAAATAAAGCATCGCGAAATGAAATTGAAATCTCTGTTTCAACATCTTGTCCCTTTCGCGGGCCGCGCCTTCCTGTAAATAACTGAGAGAAAATATCTCCACCGCCATTAAATAAATCACTAAAATCGCCAGAGAATTGTTGTCCTTGTTTATAGGCTCCTGATTGGAAAGCATGGCGAGCTTGATCATATTCGCTACGTTTTTTGACATCACTTAAGATTTCATAAGCTTCGCTGACTTCTTTAAAGCGATCCTCTAGCTTCTTATCACCCTTAGTCTTATCAGGATGAAGTTCGCGGGCTAGGCTTCGATATGTTTTTTTAATTGTGGCAGCATCAGCTTTCTTATCCACGCCTAATATGGCGTAATAATCCTTTTCGTAGAGATCTTTGGCAGCCATAATTACTCGAGATCAGTTACTACTACTCGAGCAGGCCTTAAAATTCGCTCTTTATATTTATATCCTGGTTGCAAAATTTTTGAAACAGTTGTCTCTCTTACCTCACTAGATGTTTCATGAAGTAGGGCTTCATGGATATTGGGATCAAATGCCTCTGGAGCGCTGCCGTATTTTTCTAAGCCAAGTTTGGTCATGGTTGCATTTATCTGCTCAGAAACTGCTTTAAATCCGCCGCTTAACTCGCCATGAGACTCAGCCCGATCGAGATCATCAAGGATGGCTAAAAACTCAAATAAAACACTTGAAATTGCTAGATCGCTTGCCAGCGATCTATCGCGCTCGATTCTCTTGCGATAGTTGGCAAACTCAGCCTGGAGCCTTTGAAGATCTTCAGTTAAGGCAGTAACTGGGTCAATGACCTCAGCTACTGCCTCATCTGATACTACTTCTTCACTATTTGTTTCCTCGCTCATTACTTACTTTCATCAATGATCTCAGCATCTTCGACACCATCATCGCCTTTTGGCGCTTCAGCACTCGATGCATTAGCAGCATATAAAGCAGCCCCTAATTGCTGACTTACTTCAGATAGCTTGGTTGTTGCGCTCTTGATGCTTGCATAATCTGCGCCCTCAAGAAGTTTCTTTAGCTCTGCCATAGCGCTTTCAACTTCAACTTTTATGGTAGCTGCTTCTCCTTCATTGAGTTTCTCAGCATTATCCTTTAAGAACTTCTCAGTCTGATAGACAAGAGAGTCTCCTGTGTTGCGAGTCTCTGCCTCATCACGGCGCTGCTTATCTTCATCAGCATGTGATTCAGCATCTCGCATCATTCTTTCAATCTCATCTTTTGCAAGAGCTGAACCTCCAGAGATAGTCATGCTCTGTGCTTTACCAGTTCCTAAATCTTTTGCAGAGACATGGACGATTCCGTTGGCATCAATATCGAATGTGACTTCAACTTGTGGGATGCCGCGAGGCGCAGGAGCAATGCCTGTTAGTTCAAACATTCCTAGGCGTTTGTTATATGCAGCCATCTCGCGCTCACCTTGGAAGACTTGAATCTGAACTGCTGGCTGATTGTCATCGGCGGTAGTAAAGATCTCTGAGCGCTTAGTTGGAATTGTGGTGTTACGTTCAATTAACTTGGTCATAATTCCACCCTTGGTTTCAATACCAAGTGATAGTGGAGTTACATCAAGCAAGAGAACATCTTTAACCTCACCCTTGATAACACCAGCTTGAAGGCTGGCGCCAACTGCGACTACCTCATCTGGATTTACGCCCTTATTTGGCTCTTTTCCGCCAGTTAGCTCTTTGACTAGATCAACGACGGCAGGCATACGAGTTGAGCCTCCAACTAGTACTACATGAAGAATATTGGCAATTGGAATGCCGGCATCCTTTAATACTGATTGGAATGGGCGACGGCAACGATCAAGAAGATCTGCAGTCATCGCTTGGAACTGCGCCCTGGTAATTGTTTCATCAAGAAATAGCGGATTCTTCTCAGCATCTACTGTGATGTAGGGAAGATTGATGGAAGTCTGTTGAGATGAAGAGAGTTCAATCTTGGCTTTCTCAGCTGCTTCTCTTACACGCTGCATTGCCATCTTATCTTTTGCTAAATCAACGCCGTTTTTAGCGGCAAAAGTTTTAACTAAGAAGTCAACGAGTGCTTGATCCCAATCATCGCCGCCAAGGTTGTTATCACCATTGGTAGCTTTAACTTCAACTACGCCATCGCCAATTTCAAGGAGTGAAACATCAAATGTTCCGCCGCCTAGGTCAAATACTAAAATAGTCTGTTCTTTATCGCCCTTATCTAGGCCATATGCAAGAGCTGCAGATGTTGGCTCGTTGATGATACGTAGAACGTTTAGCCCTGCGATTTCGCCAGCTTCTTTAGTGGCTTGGCGCTGCGCATCATTGAAATATGCTGGCACTGTAATAACAGCATCAGTAACGGTGTCACCTAAGTATGCCTCTGCATCTCGCTTTAATTTCTGCAAGATACGGGCTGAAATTTCTTGGGCTGTATATTTCTTGCCATCGATATCTATATTCCAGCTAGTTCCCATATGGCGCTTAACTGAGCGGATGGTGCGATCAACGTTGGTAACTGCCTGACGCTTAGCGACCTCTCCAACTAATACTTCGCCATTTTTTGCAAAGGCAACAATGGAGGGGGTAGTGCGCGCACCCTCAGCATTTGCAATAACGGTGGGTTCGCCACCTTCAAGTACGGATACGCAGCTATTGGTCGTACCCAGATCGATTCCGACTGCTCTTGCCATCTCTTTACGCTCCTTCAAGCTATCTATTGGACCCCAAGGGGGATACCCTCCAGCATTGAGCCCTCTACGGTCAAAAGATTGAGTCGAAGTGGCTCAACACTGCAGTAGCCAGAACCGAAATAGCCCCCTTTCTATTCCCGCCTTTAGGCAAGGGGCAAAACTCGCCCCGATAGCCCAGCCTCTTCTCAGGAAGTTCTAAAGTGAGCCCTACAAGATGGCTCTCGAGGTGATTACTAATGAATTCAACAGTTCTAGTTAAGAAAGAGCCATCGATGACCACTACAAATGAAGTTAAGGTCCAAAAGGTCCTAGTCGTTGATGATGAGAAGAGTATTAGCGAACTTATAACAACAAGCCTTCGCTTTGTGGGTTTTGAAGTTCGCACTGCAGCAAGCGGGGCTGAGGCCTTGCGCGTTGCTGAGGAATTTAAACCACATGCGCTCATCCTCGATGTGATGCTTCCAGATCTTGATGGTTTTGAAGTTTGCAAGAAACTGCGCGCAGATGGTCAAGATGTGGGCGTTCTATTCCTTACAGCAAAAGACACAACTGAAGATAAAATCAAAGGGCTAACTCTTGGCGGAGATGACTATGTCACAAAGCCATTTAGCTTAGAGGAACTTGTTGCCCGCCTTAGGGCTCTGCTGCGTAGAACTGGAGTTATTGAAACTTCAATTAATGAAGAATTGATTTCTTTTGCTGATTTAGAGCTTAACGAGGCAACGCATGAAGTGCGTAGGGCTGGGGTCTTAATTGATCTCTCTCCAACAGAATTCATTCTTCTTAGATACTTAATGATTAATGCTGATCGAGTGGTTTCAAAATCACAGATTCTTGATCATGTCTGGCAGTATGACTTCCGTGGCGATGCTGGAATTGTGGAGACCTATATTTCATATCTTCGTAAGAAGATTGATCAGATCGAGCCACCACTTATCCATACCGTTCGTGGCGTTGGTTATCGCTTGAGGTTGCCAGCAAAGAATTAATTAATGAATCAACCCTTTCGCAAATACAAACCAAGTCCTGGTCAATGGAGTTTGCGAAATAGGTTGGTCATTGGCGTTGTAGCACTTGGAGCATTTGCTATTACTGCATCAGATTTTGCAGCTCAAGCAGCCTTTAGAACTTTTCTTATTGCCCAGGTAGATGTTCAGTTAGAAAGCGTTGCTGGGGGCTCCCTTTTAAGGCTTGATCGCGCAGGAATAGCAGCGGAGCCAGAAGAGACAAATACAAAAGAGCCTCTCTTCCAACCCTTTGAACCGCTTAGTGATGTGCCATCTGAAGTAAGCGTCACACTCCTTGATGCCTCTGGAAATATCCTAGGAACAGTAGGTGATATTCAAAGTCCGCAGAGAATTCAAACTTTAGTAGCTGGGATAACTCCAGCTGAGGTAAGCCAATATAACGATAAGCCTTTTACTTTAGATGCTGGAGGCAGGGGTAGTGATTATCGAGTTCTAGCGCGACTTCTTCCCTCAAGTCTTGGAAGTGTTATCTGCGCAATCTCATTAGATGGTGTGGAGAGAGCGATGAATCAATTACGTTTTCTCTTTCTCGCTGTGGGATTTATCGTATTAATCTTCTTAGGGTTAATTGCTCGAAGAATTATTGATATCTCTCTTCGCCCATTGAAATCAGTTGAAGAAACTGCAGAGGCTTTTGCTAAAGGTGATTTCTCTGCTCGTCTTGATGAAGCACGAACTGATACTGAAGTTGGTCGATTGACATCAGCTCTAAATCAGATGCTTGCTCGAATTGAAGAAGCATTTGCCGTTAAGGTTAAAAGTGAAGATAAATTACGTCGCTTCGTTGCAGATGCCTCACATGAACTGCGCACACCGCTGACTGCTATCAGAGGTTTCTCTGAACTTCACCGCCAGGGAGCTATCAAGGGTGAAGAAAATACCAGTGAGTTAATCCGGAGAATTGAAGATGAATCGGTACGGATGTCATCTTTAGTTGAAGATCTATTACTTCTTGCCCGCCTGGATCAATCACCTGAAATAACGGTGGAGCCAGTTGATATCGGCAAGCTAATTAAAGAGGCTGTGGAGTCAGCAAAAGCAGCGAGATCTACCCATGAAATCTCTATCGAACTTGAGAGTGAAGAGTTATTTCTGCTGGGAGATTCACTTCGAATCCATCAAGTAATAGCTAATCTACTTGCAAATGCCCAGATTCATACTCCCCCTGGAAGCAAGATAATTGTGAGCGCCGGTCAAGATGATTTAGCGACCTATATATGTGTTTCAGATAACGGACCTGGAATTTCAGTTGAATCTCAGGAAAGAATATTTGAACGTTTTTATAGAGCAGATCTCTCGCGCAAGCGAAATGGGGTTGAGGGAACCGGGCTTGGTTTATCAATCGTTGATGCGGTGATGAATGCCCATGGCGGCCAAGTCAAAGTCGAATCGGAGTTAGGTAAGGGCGCCAAATTTACTCTCACTTTCCCAATAAAGGATTTATAGAGCTCTGGCCAATAGGATTTCCTAATGCGCAGCTCCCCTGAGATTCTCGAATCTTTAGAAAATGAGTCCATTGAAATAATAAGAGAGACTGCAGCTAGTTTTAGAAACCCTGTCTTTTTATATTCAATCGGTAAAGACTCATCGGTAGTTCTTCATTTGATTAGAAAAGCATTCTTTCCTGCTCAGGTTCCATTTCCGATGCTACATATCGACACCACCTGGAAATTCCGCGAGATGATTGAATTTAGAGATCAGATGGCAGATAAGTATCAGATTAAGTTAATGACTCACACCAACCAAGATGGCGTCAGAGATGGGGTAACTCCCTTCTCAACTACCGCATCTGAATACACCAGGGTGATGAAGACTGTTGCGCTACGCCAAGCCTTAGATTCCTATGGATTTGATGCTGCTATTGGTGGTTCGCGCCGCGATGAGGAGAAAAGTAGAGCGAAAGAGAGATTATTTAGCGTTAGAGAAGCTGGTCATCGCTGGGATCCAAGAGCGCAGCGACCAGAGCTCTGGAGAACCTATAACCCAAGAATCAGGCCAGATCAAAGCATGCGGGTATTTCCAATTTCAGATTGGACCGAACTTGATATCTGGAGCTATATCCAGCTTCACAATATCCCGGTAAATCCTCTCTATTTCGCTAAAGAACGCCCTGTTGTAAAGCGCGGCGAGCAATTAATTATGATCGATGATGATCGCTATCCATTAATTAATAATGAAAAGCCTGAGATGAAGAAGATTAGATTTAGAACTCTCGGCTGCTACCCATTAACTGCTGGCGTTGAATCAGATGCCATCACACTTGAGCAGGTAGTAGCAGAGGTGATGGCTGTGAAATTAAGTGAGCGAGCTACACGGCTAATTGATGGCGATAAGGAAGATTCGATGGAGAAGAAAAAGAAAGAGGGGTATTTCTAATGTCCTCGCTTTCTTCAAAACCTATAGTTCGCCTCCTTACCTGCGGCAGCGTTGATGATGGAAAGAGCACTTTAATTGGGCGTCTATTAGTTGAAACAGATTCTGTTCCTCATGACACAGTCTCATCAGCTAGAAGCACAAGGAGAGCTGGATCAATAATTCCAGCAGGCGAAATTGATTTTAGTTTATTAACAGATGGCCTTGAGGCAGAGCGTGAACAAGGAATAACTATTGATGTGGCATATCGCTCTATGTCACTTCTTGATGGAAGACGATTAATAATTGCCGATGCTCCAGGTCATGAGCAGTACACAAGGAATATGGCAGTTGCAGCATCAAGGGCCGATATTGCCCTTGTTTTGGTAGATGCTACAAGAGGGGTAAGGGTTCAAACTCTTCGCCACTTAACTATTTGCGCGCTCATGGGAGTTGAGAAAGTAATAGTTGTTATCAATAAATTAGATGCAAGTAACTTTGATCAGAAGATTTATGACGACCTTGTCCAAGAGTTAACGCCTACTATAAAACGTTTAGCTATTGAGGATGCTTGTTTTATTCCGGTAAGCGCGCTTGAAGGCGATAATGTGGTTTATAAGACTCCAAAAACTTCGTGGCATACCGGTGGATCTCTCTTGGAAGAGATTCAGAATTGGCGTGAAAAGCCTAGAAATAATGAGCATAAAAGAATGGGTGTACAACTCATTTCAAGAGCTGAGAACTTCCGCGGCCTTTCAGGCACAGTGAGCCAGGGAAAATTTAAAGTTGGAGATGAGGTTGTAATTCTTCCTAGTGCTAAAAAAGCAAAGATCTCAAGGCTTGCCACCTTCGATGGCGATATCCAAAGCGCGCCCAGTGGCAAAGCGATAACTATGGTCTTGACCCCAGAGGTTGATGCAACTCGCGGCGACTTTATTGAAGGTGCTGATAATTTCACAACCCCTGCTGATCGCTTCAGCGCAAACTTGGTCTGGTTAGGCGAAGAGGAGTTAATTCACTCTCGCTCTTACTACCTCATAAATGGTTCTTCAATGGTTGCAGCAACGATAACAACTATCCGCCACCGAATCGATATTAATAATGGAGAGCATGAATCAACTAGAACTCTTGCAATGAATGAGATTGGCTTAGTGGAGATTGCTACTGATTCCCCTATCGCACTTACTAAGTACTCTGAAAACCGAATATCAGGTAATTTCGTAATTGTAGATCGAGTAACTCTTAACACTATTGGTGCTGGAATGGTAGTTCACACGCTTAGAAGAGCATCTAATATCACTAAGCATGATTATGAAATAAACAAAGCTACTCGCTCTAAACAAAAGGGTCAGAGAGCTAAAGTAATTTGGATGACTGGGCTATCTGGCTCTGGCAAATCAACTATCGCTAATGCTCTTGAGAAAGAACTATTTGCCAAAGACATTCATAGCTATGTATTAGATGGCGATAATCTAAGGCTTGGGCTAAATAAAGATCTTGGTTTCACAAAAGAAGATAGGGCAGAAAATGTCCGTCGCGTTGCAGAGGTAAGTAAGTTAATGGTTGATGCCGGTCTTGTTGTAATTGTCGCCCTAGTAAGTCCATTTAAAGTAGATAGAGATCATGCAAGAGAGATTTTTGATTCTGGTGAATTTATTGAAGTTTGGGTTAAGACACCTGCTGAAATATGTGCTAAAAGAGACCCAAAGGGGCTCTATAAGAAGGCTAGAGAAGGTAATCTGCCTAATCTAACTGGGGTGGGTCAAGATTATGAGGCGCCAACATCGGCTGAGTTAATCCTTGATGGCACTACAGATATTTCCTTAAATGTAGAAAAACTAATGAAAGAAGTTCTGTGAACTGGCTCTTTTTTGCACTTGCTGGATCAATTGCCCAATTAATAGATGGCGCACTTGGTATGGGATTTGGCCTTACCAGCTCAACTCTTCTTTTAACTCTAGGAACTTCGGCGGCAGTTGCTTCAGCAGCTGTTCATTTTGCAGAGATTGGAACCACTCTGGCATCTGGTGTTTCACATTGGCACCGTGAAAACGTTGACTTTGAAATCTTAAAACGCCTAGCAATTCCCGGAGGAATCGGTGCATTTGCTGGGGCAACATTCTTATCCTCTATTGATCTAAGTGGTGGAACAATATTTATCTCAACAATTCTTCTCCTTCTCGGATTTGTTCTTTTATATCGAAATGTTTTTCAAACAAATATCAAACCAAATATGGCTGAGGTTAATAATCCTAAATACCTAACATTTCTAGGGGCTACCGGTGGTTTTATAGATGCATCCGGTGGCGGTGGTTGGGGACCAATAGTTACTCCAACTCTTCTTGCCACTACAGAGCATGAACCAAGAAAAATCATTGGCACTGTAAGCGCAGCAGAATTTATTGTGGCAGTCTGTGCCAGCATTGGGTTTCTTGCCAATATTTCACGCATTGATATTGATTGGTCAGCAGTTGGCGGCCTTGCTTTAGGTGGAGTTCTTATGGCGCCAGTTGCAGCAAAATTAGTCTCTGTTGTTCCTAGAAGACCACTTGGTATCGCAGTAGCTACTGCAATCATTGTTATTAACGCAGTTCGCTTAGTTACTACTTAGCGGATTAGCTTCCATCTTTCTTAGGGTTTCAATTCGTTCCTGAATCGGAGGATGGGTGGCAAAAAATTTAGAAGCGGCTGAGGCATCAAGTGGAGATTCGATATAAAAGTGGGCAACAGCGCTTGATCGAGCTTGCACTACCGTGTTATCTCTAGCTAATACTTCAAGGGCTGATCTAAGCCCGGCTGGGTTTCTAGTAAATGAAACAGCTGTGGCATCAGCAAGTGATTCTCTCCGGCGAGATATTGCTGACCTCAATAGCGTTGCTGCGATTGGAGCGAGAATCAAAGGGATAATTGCAAGAAATATCGGCATCTGATTTTGATGGCTTCTACTTCTTCCGCCGCCAAACCAGAGCATCCGCATTAAAATATCAGATATCAAGGCAATGATCCCTGCAGTTGTTGCAGCAACTGCTGAAACTAAAGTATCGCGATTAGCAACATGGGCCATCTCATGGGCTGTTACTCCTTGTAATTCATCGCGATCCATTGACTCTAATAATCCAGTAGTAAAAGCAATGAGAGCATTCTCAGGATTTCGCCCAGTTGCAAAGGCATTAGGAGCTGAATCGTTAACAATTGCCACCTTAGGCATAGGAAGGCCAGAGGCAATAACAACTTCATTGACTACATTAAATAGATTTGGATTATCTTCATAGCGAATCACTTTTGCTCTAGTCATTTTTAACACTAATTTATCCGAGGCAAAATATGATCCCCAGACTGAGATCAAAGTAATTAGAACTGCAAGAGGTATTACTCCAGCCCCAGTTCCACCAAAGAAGGTGATTGCAACATAGGAGATACTCCAGACCAAAACTGCCATGAAGAAGAGCAGATAGAAGGTCTTTCGTTTATTTACTGATTCAAGCGCGCGAAAATCTGCCATTTACCTAGAACTTAACATTTGGAGCGTTTCGAACTGCTGGATCATCAACTTCATAAAACTCTCTCTCCCCGACCTTAGCAAGGCCAACAAATAGAGATGATGGAATCGTTTTAACTGCAGTATTAAGGCTTCTCACAGTGTCGTTATAGAACTGGCGAGCGAAGGAGACTTTATTTTCTGTAGTTGCTAGCTCTTCTTGAAGCTGGAGGAAGTTAGTAGAAGATTTCAAATCTGGATAAGCCTCAGCAACAGCCAATAATCCACGCAGGGCGTTAGTTAGAGCGCCATCTGCAGCAGCAACGGCTGGAAGGGTTGATGCAGTAGTTGATGCCGCTCTTGCTTGAACAACTCGTTCAAATACCTCTCGCTCTTGTGTGGCATATCCTTTTACTGTCTCTACAAGATTTGGAATTAGATCTGCTCTTCGTTTTAACTGAACTTCAATCTGTGAAAAGCCTTCATCAACTTGGATGTTAAGGCGAATCAATTTGTTATATTGAATAATGGCAAAGACAACAAGGAAGAGAACTAGAGCTAGCGCAATTACAGTTATATCCATGGCTTAAATCTACTTAATTTCCTAAAACCTTGCTTGCCTACTTGATTTCAGTTTTATAGAAGTTAAGCCAAGATTTGCTTGGAGTCGGGCCGCGCTGGCCTTGATATCTTGAGCCATAAACTGCAGAGCCATAAGGGTGCTCGGCAGCAGATGAGAGTTTGATGAGACATAACTGACCAATTTTCATCCCGGGATATAGCTTGACTGGAAGGTTTGCCACATTTGAAAGCTCAAGGGTTATATGGCCGCTAAAACCAGGATCGATAAAGCCCGCAGTTGAATGGGTAAGTAGACCAAGGCGCCCTAAAGAAGATTTCCCTTCAAGTCTTCCGGCAATGTCATCTGGAAGAGTGATTACTTCATAGGTGGAAGCTAGAACAAATTCACCTGGGTGGAGGATAAAGAAGTCATCAGGGGCAACAGCAACTTCACGAGTTAGCTCTGATTGCTCTAGCGATGGGTCAATCACCTCATACTTATGGTTTTCAAAGACTCTAAAGAATCTATCGAGTCGAACATCAACACTTGATGGCTGAATCATCTTCGCCTCAAAGGGCTCAACCTGAACCCGGCCTGCCTTTATCTCTGCTGCAATATCGCGATCACTTAGTAGCATGGGCTCAATGCTATTGCCGCGGGCGTAGTGAAATGGCATCACGCCAGCTTCCCAAGCTGGCAGCGCGGGTTCGATTCCCGTCGCCCGCTCGTCGTATTGCGTAAGTTACTCACCAGTAGCATTATTGGGCTATGGGACATTACATAGCTAATCTGCGCGATATCGAATTCTGCCTCTTTGATCTTCTTGATCGGGAGTCAATCCTTGGTAAAGGTATTTATGCAGATCTTGATAAAGCAACTGCTATGGGGATGTTGGAAGAAGTCAAGCGGATGGCAGAGAATGACTTAGCTGCCTCATTCGTTGATGGTGATCAAATAAAAGTTAAATTTGATCCAGCAACTGGAGAGGCCAAACTTCCTGAATCATTTAAAAAATCCTATAAAACTTTTATGGATAATGAATGGTGGCGGATTGATGCACCTGTTGATTTAGGTGGCACATCAGTTCCACCATCAATTAGATGGGCCATTGCTGAGATGGTTTTAGGATCAAATCCTGCGATTCATATTTATGCTTCAGGTACCGCGTTTGCCCATGTGGCATATGTCTTTGGAACACCAGAGCAAAAGAAGATTGCAAAATTAATGGTGGATAAACAGTGGGGCGCCACCATGATGCTAACCGAACCCGATGCTGGCAGCGATGTCGGCGCTGGTCGCTCTAAAGCTGTTAAGCAACCAGATGGCACCTGGCATATCACAGGCACAAAAAGATTTATTACATCTGGCGATTCTGATCTAACTGAAAACATTATCCACTTTGTTCTAGCTCGCCCTGAAGGCGGCGTGCCTGGTACTAAAGGCCTTGATCTTTATATGATTCCTAAATTTATGTTTGATTTTGATACTGGCAAACTTGGTAAGCGTAATGGTGTCTATGTAACAAAGTTAGAAGACAAGATGGGCTTAAATGTCTCGACCACTTGTGAAATGAATCTGGGCGAAAAAGAGCCTGCGGTTGGATATTTGCTTGGTGAAGTTCATGAAGGTATTGCGCAGATGTTTAAAGTTATTGAGTATGCCCGCATGATGGTTGGCTCAAAAGCTATTGCCACCCTTAGCGCTGGCTACCAACAGGCGCTGGCCTACGCTAAAACCCGAGTGCAAGGACCTGATTTAACTGTTGCTAAGGATAAGTCGAGTCCTCGAGTTGAAATTATCAAGCACCCAGATGTCCGCAGGTCTTTAATGGTGCAGAAGTCATACTCAGAAGGTATGCGGGCACTGGTTTTGTACACCGCATCAATCCAGGATGCATTTGCTCTCGCTGAAGCTGAAGGTGGCGATAAGGAAAAACTTGAGGATCTGCACTTGGTTAATGATCTATTACTGCCAATTGTTAAAGGATATGGCAGTGAAAAATCTTGGACCTTGCTTGGCACAGAATCACTACAAACCTTTGGCGGCTCAGGTTTCACTACCGATTGGCCACTTGAGCAGTATGTGCGTGATGCCAAGATTGATACGTTATATGAAGGCACCACCGCAATTCAAGGATTAGATTTCTTCTTCCGCAAGATTGTCAGAGATCGTGGCCGTTCTATCACAATCATTGGCAAGGAGATTGCCAAGTTTGCCTCCTCAGGTGGAAATCTGCCTGAAGAAAAGAAGGCACTTCTTCGAGCGCTAGAAGATGTCCAAGCAATGATTGGCCATATGGTCGGTGTAGCAATGCAGTCCCAGGAAGATCCAAAAGAAATCTACAAAGTTGGGCTTAACACCTCAAGGTTGTTGATGGCTACTGGCGATCTAATAATTGCTTGGTTACTTCTTCGTCAAGCAGATATCGCGACTAGTAAGCTAGCAAACGCTGGACGGGATACCGAGTTTTATAACGGCAAAATTGCCTCAGCCAAATTCTTTGTCAGATCAGTGCTGCCTCACATATCAGTTGAGCGTGCGGTAGTTGAAACTGAAAGCGGTGAGATTATGAATATTGCAGAGGCAGCCTTCTAGACAATGTAAAGTGCGCGGGTGCTATCAAAGCTTCGTGGCGAGATATACCTGCTATCTGGGGCTCTCCTTTTCTCCTTTAATGGAATCGTCTCCAAAATAGTATTAGTCGATGGCCTCTCGGCCTGGCGTCTGACTCAGATAAGAACTGGTGGGGCGTTTGTAATTCTCTTTGCCATCTACTTCACATTTAGAAAATCAGAGCTTAAAACGAATAAAAAGGAACTTCCTTGGTTGATCGCATTTGGAGTTGTTGGGGTAGCTCTTGTGCAAGCTTTCTACTTTGTCGCTATTGAACGACTTTATGTTGGCGTTGCTTTATTAATTGAATTCACAGCTCCTATTTGGATTCTTTTATTTCTACGCTTTGTTTTAAAGAAACATGTCCCAAATTCTCTCTGGTATGCCATCTTACTAAGTTTTACAGGGCTACTTCTAATCACTCAAGTCTGGTCCGGTATTTCACTGGATAAAATCGGGCTTATCGCAGCCCTACTCGATGCATTTGCACTTGCCGGATATTTTCTTATTGGAGATCGCTTAGGAAAAACAAAGACAAGTGCTGCAATCTCTGTTTGGGGTTTTGGAGTTTCAAGCGCCCTTCTTTTCTTTGTATTGCCAGCTTGGCAATTTCCGGTAGAGGTATTTACTAAAGATATGGAGCTGCTGGGTCGCTTTAGCCAATACAGTCTTCCTGGCTGGGTTTTAATTCTTTGGATAGTTGTTATGGGAACTATTGCGCCATATCTTCTTGTTGTCAGCGGTCTCAAGATTCTCTCAGCATCAACTGCAAGTATCTTTGGAATGATTGAACCAGTTCTAGCAGGAATCTTTGCCTGGTGGTGGCTAAGTGAGAGTTTGAGTGGAATCCAATTGATCGGCTGCGTAGTTGTCCTACTCGGTATATTTGTCGCTGATAAAGCGCGAGTAAAGGCAGGTGGTCATTGAGTAGTGAATTTGATGAAATATTTGCCGCAAATAGCGAGTATGTAAAGGGCTATAAATCAAGTGGTTTAACCGGGCGGGCAGCAAAAGGGCTAGCAATTATTACCTGTATGGATTCAAGGATAGATCCTTTGAAAATTGTTGGAATGAGCGCAGGGGATGTAAAAATCCTGCGTAACGCAGGTGCGCGCGTAACAGATGACATGCTTCGAACCCTCCTTCTTGCTACCTACCTTCTCGAGGTAAAGAGAGTCTTAGTAATGCCACATACCGATTGCCGTATGGCAAGTGGAACAGAGGAGCAGATTCACCAAGCGCTATTTGATGCATCGGGCATTGATACTAGATCTATTGAGATTAGAACTGTGACAGATCAAGTAGCTGCATTAAAAGATGATGTAGCAAGTATTAAAAACTATCCATTACTTCCAAAAGATTTAGAAGTTGTGGGAGCGATATTTGATGTTAAAACTGGAGAGCTGAGAAAAATCGTTTAGTTATCCTTAACAAACTTCTCAGGAGCGGCATACTTCGGCGCAATATCGCCAAATTTTGCAAAGTGAAGAAGTGAAGCAACTGTAATTATCTTTGTTGGTCCATTTCGATGTTTAGCGACAATTAGATCTGCTTCGCCAGAGCGATTCTGTGAATCATATAGATCATCGCGGTGTAGCAAGATAACAAGGTCGGCATCCTGCTCAATAGAACCTGATTCACGAAGATCAGAGAGAAGCGGCTTCTTATCAGAGCGCTGCTCTGGAGAACGATTCAGCTGTGAGATGGCAACGACAGGAACATTAAGCTCCTTTGCAAGAAGCTTTAACTGACGAGAGAACTCAGAGACTTCTTGCTGGCGATTTTCTACTCTCTTTCCTGAGGTCATCAGCTGGAGATAATCGATAACAACTAACTTCAAATCATGGCGCTGCTTAAGTCTGCGCGCCTTTGCTCTAATTTCCATCATTGAAAGATTCGGTGAATCATCGATAAATAGCGGCGCTTCATTGATTTCGCCCATTCTTCGGGCTAGGCGTGACCACTCCTCATCACTTAGCGCACCTGAGCGAATATTGTTAAGAGCAACTCTGGCCTCTGCTGAGAGCATGCGCATGGTAATTTCAGATCGACTCATCTCCAGTGAGAAAATAACTGAGCAAGCACCATTTGTAATTGATGCATGTCTTGCAATATCAAGGCCAAGCGTTGATTTACCAACTGCAGGACGAGCTGCAATGACAATCATATTTCCAGGATGGAAACCATTTGTTAGCGCATCTAAATCTTTAAAACCAGTTTTAATTCCCTCTGCTAACTCTCCTGATTGCAACTTTTCAATCTGATCAAGTGTCGGGGTAATTAAAGCGCTCAACTTAACGAAATCTTCTCCAGCGCGCCTCTCAGTTACTTGATAAACCTCTTGCTCAGCCATATCAACAATTGAATCAACATCGCCCTCTGCGGCATAACCTAATTGAACAATCTTTGTTCCTGCCTCAACAAGTCTTCTAGCGATAGCTCGCTCTCTAACAATCTTTGCGTAATAACTAGCATTCGCTGCAGTTGGAACAGCAGAGATAAGAGTGTGGAGATATGGAGCGCCGCCAGCTCTTGTAATCTCACCGCGTTTTGTTAGCTCAGCAGAGACTGTTACTGCATCTGCTGGTTCACCTTTGCCATAGAGATCAACAATTACTTCAAAGATTAATTCATGCGCTGGCCGATAAAAATCTCGATGTCTAATTACTTCAACAACTTCGCCAATCGCATCTTTTGATAAGAGCATTCCACCAAGAACTGATTGTTCAGCAACTAAATCTTGTGGGGGCGTGCGATCAAATTCAGGCGCACTTGATCTACGCTCATCAAAATTTGGGACCTCAGCCAGACTCATGTGCGTATCCTCTTACCCAGCACTGACAGGGGCTAATTCCTTGATTTTTACTGTGTATTGGGCTGTGGATAAAAGTTGTATATCTGTGGGTAAGTACCCCTAATCCTGTGTGGAGCTTGTGGAGGAAATGTGGGTAACTTTCAATTTCTCAGCAAATACGCAGACCAGAGAGCTTTTGCCCTGTGGGTAAAGATTTATTTCTAATTCTCATTAGTTGAGATTTCTACCTGCTTTGCAATTGGAAAATAAAAAACGGCCCGCACGTGGCGAGCCGTTTTCTCTAACGTTTAACTATTCAACAACGTTAACGGTGATGTTTGCTGCCACTCCAGTCATAAGTGAGACCCTAGCTGAATGCTTACCAAGGTTCTTCACATGCTTAACCAGTTTGATCTTATGGCGATCAACATCAATACCAGTTGCGCTCTTAATTACTAACGCAATGTCTTTCTCTGTTACTGAACCAAAGAGGCGACCTGTTGCTCCGACCTTTGCTTTAATTTCAAGGTTTGCTTCTTCAAGCTTTGCCTTGATCTCATTGGCATGATCTTTATCGCGAATCTCGCGGTTTTGACGAGCTTTGCGAATTCCATCAATCTGGCTCTCCCCACCTTTAGACCAAGCAATTGCTGATCCTCTGGGAAGAAGGAAATTTCTGGCATAGCCATCTTTAACATTAACTACATCGCCTGGATTTCCAAGGCCTGCAACTTCACGAGTAAGGATTAGTTTCATTTTTTTCTATCCTCTCCCTATCGCGCTGTTGAGGTGTAGGGAAGTAGCGCTACTTCACGACTATTTTTAACAGCATCAGAGATCTGGCGTTGGTGCTGAGTACAAGCACCTGTGATTCGTCTTGCACGAATCTTGCCGCGATCGGTGATGTATTTGCGCAGGGTCGCTACATCTTTATAGTCGATATAGGTGACCTTATCTCTGCAGAAACTGCAGGGCTTTTTCTTAAACTTCTTATTTAACGCTTGAGAAACCTTTGGTTTCTGCTTCAGCGTCCGGTTGGAACGTGCTCCCATTGTGGTGCTCCTTCTTTTAGGGCCCGCCTGATTAAGGGCGGAATGGTTGGTTTATATTAAAACGGTGGCTGTTCATCAGCGGTGGTAGATGTCCATCCTCCGCCACTAACGCCTGCCGGTGATGACCAAGGATCATCGCTTGATTCAGTTGGTGCGCTAAAGCTGGTGTTATTACCGCCTTGGCGTGTGGTCTTTGTGACCTTAGCGGTTGCGTTTCGAAGTGATGGACCAACTTCATCGACCTCAACTTCATAAACGGTGCGCTTTTCGCCTTCTTTGGTTTCATATGAACGCTGCTTTAAACGGCCAGAGACAATTACGCGCATTCCACGAGTAAGTGATTCGGCAACATTCTCTGCTGCTTGACGCCAGATCTGACAGTTAAGAAAGAGAGTATCTCCGTCTTTCCATTCATTTGTCTGGCGGTCCATATAACGTGGTGTTGATGCCACGGTGAACTTTGCAACTGCAGCACCTGATGGCGTGAAGCGCAGTTCTGGATCGCTGGTTAAATTACCAACGAGTGTGATTTGTGTATCTCCGGCTGCCATTTCTTATCCTCTATCTACTTTAAGTGGTCTCTACTTATCTGCGGATTTATTCTGGACGGACAACTTTTGTACGAAGCACTGCTTCATTCAGATTGAGTTGACGGTCCAGCTCTTTTATTGCTGCTGGCTCACAATGCATATCAACAACGGCATAAATACCTTCGCTCTTTTTTGCGATTTCAAATGCCATTCTTCTCTTGCCCCAGATATCAAGTTTGTCTACGCGACCACCTGATTCTTTTATGATCTTAAGATATGTCTCAAGACTTGGTGCCACTGTGCGCTCTTCTAGATCGGGATCTAGGATCACCATTAATTCATAGCGACGCATGCGTTAAACCCACCTCCTTCGGACTCATTCGGTCACGGTCTCTCCGCGACAGGAGGGTTACCTACATTTCCTACCCCTCTTCTTATAGCCCTCTATATAGAGAGCCCTTGAAAAAGGAAAGGAGGGTGAGCCTAGCCGTAGATACTGTCAGGGAGAAAATCCAACGGGTTTCTCTGTGCATTACGCAGGTTCTGGGATCTATCTTCCAGAGCAGCCTTAATTAGAGCCCTTGAGAAGTAGGCAAGACCTGCAATTCGAATCAAGATGGCAAGGGCGTATAGATCCTCGCTAAGCCCGAATTTTGCCCCGGAGTAGGAAGCTAGATACTGCCAGATAGCAAAGTGATAGAGCCCCTCACCTGCCTGCCAAACCCAGAATGCAAAACGTTGGCTATCTCTACTCAAGGCCAACACTGCAAGTGGGGTTAACCAGAGGATGTACTGCGGTGAATAGACCTTACTAATAGTTACAAAGGCAGCAAGAGTTAAAAAGGCAACGGTGCTTAAATTTGCCAAATCACTTCTTGATGGGGCAGTTGCAAAGAAGAAGAGCGCAATAGCTCCAAGTGCAATTAGAAAAGCGATGATAGTTAAGTTATTTATATTGCCGCCATAAAAACCAAGAAGATTAGCTGCATACCAAATTGAGCCAAGATCGCTATCTCGATCAAGATTTAATTTAAAGAAACGCAGCCAGCCGTCATAGCTATTAATAGCTACCGGCAGATTAATAAGTAGCCAGGAAATAAACGTTATTGCTAAATACTTAATTAGCGCTAATCGTTTTGCCTGGCTCCAAAGAAGTAGCGCAATAGCAAAAAGAATTATCCCTGGATAGAATTTAGTTGAGATAGCAACTCCTAGAAAGAGCGCTGAAAGATTAGGTCTGTTTTGAAAGAAGTAGATCGCAAGAAGAGCAAATAAAACAGCCCAGATATCCCAATTAATAAAGAGTGAACCAAAGACTGCTGGCGCTATTGGAAATAGCGGGGTGTATTTAGGAGCAAGGCGCCAGAGGATAAAGACTGATGCAAATAACAGGAGCACAATCAAGAAAGCATTTAAGTCAAAGTATGCGCGATATCCACTTGGATCATCGATAAGTAAACCAGTTAAGTAAGTAACCACTCCGGTAAGCACTGGATATTCCAGTGAGTTATCAGCTGAGGCATAGGGCCACTTATCGGTATCTATCTGCCTTGCTCCATAGAGCGCTGATATATCTGAATAACACATATGAATATAGACATCTGGGCTTGCCCAATTGGTGCCGCGACAATGATTGAACTTAGCGAAGGAGAGTAGCGTTGCAATCAGTGTTACTAGCAGAGCTATTTGCAGGCTCTTGCTCTTTAACACTTTATGGCTTCTCCTTTGGAGCAGGGGTAGTAATTAAATACTTCTTTAACGCCTTTTCGCAGAACTCCCTTAGATCCTTCATAGTTCCTTCAAGATCTGCAGTAGAGCACCATGCGGCGGCATCTGATGGCGCGATTGTGGCAACTGGATCTGGGATTGGAAATGATTCAACTCCACCAATAAATGTGGGCGCTTGAAAATCTAACTTTGGCTGACCCTTAAGAGCCGCCTTCATATATGCGTTCCAGATTCGAGCTGGAAAACTTCCACCAGTTACAGAATTTAGTCCGCCTATTCCATTTAGTGATTCCGTGGCATCATTTCTATAAAATGCAATCGATGTTGCAAGTTGTGGGGTATATCCAGTAAACCAAGCTGAAGCATTTGATTGAGAAGTTCCGGTCTTTCCAGCAGCAGGTCTACCAAATCCTCTTAAGGCCGATGATGCAGTTCCCGCTCTTACTACCTCGCCCAGTGCGTAATTAAGATCAGCCATAACGCTCTCATCAAAGACCTGTTCAGTCTCAATACGAGCTTGGTAAAGAATCCCTTTATTTGGGCCCAATACTTCTTTAACTAGAAATGGTTTTGATTTAATACCGTTTGCAGCAAAGGTGGCAAATGAATTAGCAACATCAATAACTCTTGGACTTGCTACTCCAAGCACTACAGAGGGAGATGGCACCATGGCAACGCTATTTGGAATACCGGCTCTTCTTGCAGCGTCAATTACTTTATCTACGCCAATTTTAATACCAAGTGGAACATAGATTGTGTTAACAGAGACAGCGCTTGCATTGAGCAGTGTCACATCTCCAAATGATTTGCCGCCATAATTTGAAACTTCATAAGGCCGACCTAAAAAGTCATCAAATATCTTCGGTCCATCGCCATTCCAAACGCTTGCAAGAGATATTCCTTGTTCAAGGGCTGCAACGAGAGCAAATGGTTTAAAGGTTGATCCTGCCTGGGTAATTCCCTGAGTAGCATCATTTAATTGTCGCTCTAGATAATCTTTACCGCCAAACATTGCCACAATCTCACCGGTTCCAGGCCTTATTGAAACTAGGCCAATACGGAGATCATCTGGGGCATTTTCTGGAGATTGTTTAAAGACTGCCGTCTCTGCTGCGCTCTGTGGGCCTTTCTCTAGAGTGGTTCTAACAATAAGTCCGCCAATCATCAACTCTTCTTCAGTAAAGCCGAGAGCGTTTAGCTCTTTTTTTACTGCCTCAATTAAATGGCCTTTATTTCCTGCTAATTGTCCGGTGCTAAGGCGGGGGCGAATCTCGGGAACTTTCTTTAAATATTTATCGGCTACATCCCTTTCCAGCCAACCTTCATCAACCATATTGTTAAGAACATATTTATATCTACCCTCTAAGCGCTCCTTATTTCCCTCTCTATATTCAGGGTCGTAGTAGCCAGGGGAGCGCAATATCGCTGCTAGAACTGCAGCTTGCGGAATAGTTAGTTGGTTTGCACTCTTACCAAAGTAAACCTTTGCTCCTGTCTCCACTCCATATGCGCCTCTTCCAAAATAAATAGTGTTTAAGTAATTTTCAAAGATTTGATCCTTTGATAATTGATTCTCAAGTTTTATAGCGACAATTAACTCGATGATTTTCCTCTGAATTGTTCGATCTGGGGTTAGAAATGCAGTCTTTGCATATTGCTGGGTAATCGTTGATCCACCTTGCAAGCCTCTACCAAGTGTGGTATTTATTGCCCCTCTTAATATTGCTAGTGGATTAAAAGCACCTTGCGAGTAAAAGCCTTTATCTTCTGCTGCAAGTACTGCTCTCCTTAAATCTTGAGGAACTGTTGCTAGAGGAATAATGGTGCGATTTTGTGCGCCAATTCTTCCTACCTCACCGCCATCAGCGAATTGAATTATCGTGGATTGAGAATTTACATATTCGTTTGGATCTGGAATATCTGTTGTGAAGTAAGCGATAGTAAAAGCGGTGGCTCCTATAAGAAATAAAAAGCCTGAGATTCTAATTCCCAGTTTTACCCAAGGTTTTTTTAGCCACTCCATGTGCTTAGCCTAACCAAGTGATACCTACTAGAGAGTCTTGGCCTTTCGTGGTGGTTTGCGCTCTTGCCCATCTCCTAAGAGGAATGAGGAGGTCAAGTGATTCCATCCGCAGCCTAAGCAGACTTCGACAACATAGACGCGAAACTCTCCAAATTCACTCTGCATCTCATCTAATTCTGAATCGTTCTTGATGCGCCCTGAGTATTGACCGAGTTGATCACCGAAGGTGTACTGCAGCTCATGGACTTTATCTCTGCGACACATTGGACAATCTCTCTGAGTTAAAAGTCCGTGATGTTTAGCAGCCATTCTTAAATACGGGTGGGCATCACAGGCATCAGAGGTGGTATTAAGCCCGCGGTAGATAGCGGCAATAGTTGCCCGCTTCCTTAAGGTGAAATCGACATAGGCTCGCTTAGACCACACCGGAGAAGGATAAAGCCAAAAACTTAACTACGCTTGAGATGTGAATTTCTGGAAAGTCATACGAAAAACGGCTGTGGGAAGACTTCTTGCCCTTCGCTGGATGGGGCAATTCACAGATGGGGTATTTCAATCGGCTCTAGCCTCATTTGTTTTATTCTCACCAGAGCGCCAACCAGATGCAAAATCTGCCGCTGCTGCCTTCGCTGTTGTATTACTTCCTTACTCTTTGATTGGACCTTTTGTTGGAACTATTCTAGATCGAGTATCAAGACAGAGAGTTATCTTATTTGCTAATTTGTTTAGAGCTCTGACTTTAATCTTTATTGCAGGGCTTGTAAGAAATGGCGCAACTGGAATTGAGTTAACGATATTTGTACTTCTTGCCTTTGGGGTTAATCGATTAATCCTTGCCGGTCTCTCTGCAGGTCTTCCATTATTAATTAATCTTGATGGAGTTGAGGGGAGAAACAATCTAGTTTCAGTTAATGCCACAGCTGTTACTGGCGGGACAGTCTTTGTAGTCATTGGCGGCGGAGTGGGGATTGGAATTCGCACTCTCTTAGAAGGAGAGGTGAGCGCCAATCAAGCAGATGCCAGCTTAATAATTTTTGCTTCACTCTGTTTTCTCATCGCATCACTTCTTTCGCTTCGTCTAAAGAGGGAGCAGTTAGGCCCCATGGCCCATGAGGTGAGAAAGCAGAGTGTCGCTGCGGCTTATAGAGAGATGGCTGAGGGATATAGATTCCTTCGAAAGGTTCGTGATTGCTTCTCTGGCATTGCAGCAACTGCTGTTCAAAGAGGCGGATTAACAGCTCTAACTTTAATGGCGCTTTTATTAAATCGAAATACTTTTAATGATCCAGCAGATCCTGATGCTGGCCTTGCTGGCTTTGCCTTTGCAATTACCGTAGCAGGTGTTGGTATAACTCTCGGAGCAATTATCGCTCCTTTTGGAGTTAAGAAATATGGAAGACATGCCTGGATTAGATACTCTCTATTTGCAAGCGGGATACTCCCAATTGCTCTAGCTTTTAACCAAGGTGAATTCTTTCTAGTTGCTACTGGTTTCTTTGCTGGTATGGCTGGGCAGGGCGTTAAAGTAACAAATGATGCTTTAGTGCAATCAAAGATTGATGATAATTATCGCGGCCGAGTATTTGCAGTTTATGATGTAATAGTAAATGGCGGAATTGTCTCTGGCGCGATAATAGCTGCTCTTTTATTGCCACCATCTGGACAATCTTCAGTTTTGCCTTTTGTAATTGCAATTACATACTTTGTTTTTGCGCTATTGCTTCTTAGAAAGTCACGCTTTAACTCTGACTTCTAGCGCTCCACCAATTCATCAACTCTTGCTCTGCTCTCTCTCTTCCAAGAGGGCCGTGCTCAAGTCTTAATTCCAAGAGATGTTCATAGGCTTTACCAACATTTGGGCCGGCTGCAATATTGAGAAGTTTCATAATCTCATTTCCATCAAGATCAGGTCTGATTTTTAATAGCTCTTCCTGCTCCATTAAAACAGCGATGCGCTCTTCTAGATGATTATAATGGCGCGCTAAAGTTTCTGCTTTCTTTTTGTTTCTAGTTGTGCAGTCAGCTCTAGTTAGAACATGAAGGTGGGTTAGAAGATCGCCTGCATCTCTAACATATCTTCGCACTGCAGAATCACTCCAAGCTCCATCGCCATAACCGTGAAAACGTAGATGTAGAAAGGTTAATTCGCTAACCGCAGCAACTACATCTTGATCAAAACGGAGCTTTTTTAAGCGCTCTTTAGCCATTCTTGCACCCACTACTTCATGGTGATGAAAGGTAACTCCGCCGCCATCAACTAAAGCTTTGGTTTTAGGTTTTCCAATGTCATGAAAGAGGGCAGCTAATCTGACAACAAGATTTGCTCCACCTAAGCGCTGCTCTAGAGCGATGGCTTGTTCTAGAACTGTCAGCGTATGCTCATAGACATCTTTATGGTGGTGATGTTCATCAACTTCTAGCCTTAGCTTTGAAATCTCTGGAAGAAACTTATCGCAAAGCCCGCTCTCAACCAGAATATTAATTCCTAAGCGAGGATTATCAGAGAGCACAATTTTTATAAACTCATCTCTTATCCGCTCTGCAGAAACTATCTCTAGGCGATCTTTCATCTCGCCCATTGCGCTTAGCGCCAGTTGATCAATGGCAAACCCTAATTGCGAAGCAAAACGAGCAGCTCTTAGCATTCTTAGTGGATCATCAGAGAATGACATCTCAGGGGTTGCTGGGGTGCGCAGGATTTTCTTAAGTAAATCAGTTACTCCGTTATAGGGATCGATAAATTCAGGAGTATCTGTTGTTAGCTCCATCGCCATTGCATTAACAGTGAAATCTCGACGGCGCAGATCATCTTCTATATTGTCGCCAAATTGAACTTCTGGTTTTCTAGTATCTGCTTCGTAGCTATCGGCTCTATAGGTCGTTACTTCAAAAGTTATATCGCTGCGCTTTGCGCCAATGGTTCCAAACTTGATTCCAACATCCCAAGTCTCATCAGCAAACTTCTTTAATATCTTCTTGCTCTCTTCAGGTTTTGCATCAGTTGTGAAATCTAAATCATTTCCAAGGCGATTAAGTAGAGCATCTCGAACTGTTCCACCTACAAGAGCTAGACGAAAACCGGCAGCCTTAAAAGACCCAGCTAATTCAAAGGCTTCTGGGGCGCGCTCTTTAAGCGTTGCGATTGCGATCTGGCTCGCTGCCGATAGTGGAGTTTCCATTATGTCTAAGGTTACCGATGCAGGCTTGCCTTCCGTTCTTGGCCATGACGAGTAGTCTTGAGCCATGACCCCGGCACCTAGTGCGGGCGGCGAAGAAATTAAGAAAAAACGAAAGCGCAAGCGCTCTCGCTCTAAATCTTCAAAACGCTCACACTCAAATAGCTCTGCTAATAAAAGCCCTAATCAGGGTTCAAATAAGCGCCATAAACGCACCCCTTATGCAAAACGCGTTGATGAAGTCAGCGCTGGTGGGCTGGTAATCAATAAATCTAGAACACAAGGCTTATTAATTGGTCGCTTAGATGCAAAGGATCCAAATCGGGAGAGACTTCTCTGGTCACTACCTAAGGGCCATATCGAAGAGGGTGAGAGCGCTGAGGCTGCAGCACTTCGTGAGGTTAAAGAAGAAACTGGAATTGAAAGTGAGATTGATAAATCACTTGGTGTAATTGATTTCTGGTTTATGGCTGGGGGAAAGCGAATTCATAAAACAGTTCATCACTTCCTATTTAAGGAAGTAGGGGGAAAAATAGCTCCTCAGGTTAGTGAAGTAGATGATGTTCGCTGGTTTCCCCTAGATGAGATTGTTACGAAGTTGGCCTATCCTGATGAGAAGAAGTTGATCTCTCGCTCTAAGGATTTACTCTCTTGAAGCGAATACTCCTTGCCTTCTTACTTATCCTGCTTCCAATATCTCCTGCCCAAAGCTCCACTCTGATAACGCTTACTGCGCCAACAAATAAACTTGCCGATGGACGTTTTATTAATAATAATCTTGCAATCTCTATCTCACCTGGTGGTGATTTAGGAAAGGCTTTGGAGATAACTGCCTCTAGTGATCGAACTTGGTTAATTGACCCAGCTCTAATTGAAGAGATTGTTGATTTAGTAGATGGTTATATCTATCTTGATCAAGAGGGAGAAGATATTGAAGTGGCCCCATTTGATCTTGCTAATGATTGGCTATTAAAACTTCAATCTTTAACTAGAGATAATCGTGTTGTTGCTATTACCTATGGCGCCCCTTCTCAATCCTTTATGGAGCGACTAGCCCCAGGTGAGCTCTCTAGATATAACTCTCTTTCAAAGCTTCGCCTTGAAGCACTTCTTAATAGAGAAGTCATCGCCCCTGGGAAATCAAGTGTTGAAGGTGAGCCTGCGCTAATTGCAAAGAATGCCTATACAGCCTTGCGAAAATCAATCAAAATTACTAATTCGGTGATTACAAGTAAAGATGTGGAAGATCTACGCCTTGGCCTTGCAAAGACTTTAAATCCAGGGCTATCTAAAGAAAGCGCTTTTTTAATATCTAAAAGCTATAGCGCAGCTATAAAAGAGGTAAACAATAAAGTTCGCATCTCACCTGGTAACTACACCATAACTACTAAAAATTATGATCTTCCCGTAACTATTATTAATGACTTCACGCAGCCTGTGAGCCTTGACTTAATTATTACCACCACTAATTCCCGAGTATTAGTTGATGATGTTCCAAGAATTACTATTGATGGCCAGTCCCAAGTTCAAATAGAGGTTCCTATAGAGGTAATTGCATCTGGCGATACCTCACTTCGCCTCCAGCTCTACACACCTAAGAAAGACTTGATTGGCCTTGAACAGAGAATCCCACTTCGACTCGCGGTTATTTCCCCCGTTACCACCTGGTTGACCACTGGGATGGCGATAATTCTTTTACTCGCCGCAATTGTGCAGAGCGTTAGAAGAGTTAAGAGCAGGAGAGGCAAATGAGTGAAGATGCCAATCTAATTAGATCTTCCTCTTTTATGGGCCTTGGAACAATAATTTCAAGAGCTACTGGGTTAATTAGAAATCTTCTCCTTGTTGCAGCACTTGGAACTGGGTTATTAGGTGATGCTTTTAATGTTGCAAATACCACTCCCAATATTATTTATAACCTTCTTATAGGTGGAGCGCTATCTGCGGTATTTGTTCCCTTAATTGTTCAATCTTTTAGGCAGGAAGATGGCGGTAGCGCATATATCAGCCGCCTACTTTCGCTAATTGCATCAGCGTTACTCTTTATAACAATTGCAGCGATGCTGCTAGCTCCATTGTTAATTTCACTCTATGCCCCAACTTTCTCAGGGCGCTCTAGAGATGTAAGCCTTGCCTTTGCTCTCTACTGTCTGCCGCAGATTCTCTTCTACGGCCTTTATGGAATTTTGGGCCAAGTTGCCAATGCCAAAGAAAAATTTGGACCAATGATGTGGGCCCCTATTGCTAATAATCTTCTCGTTATTGCCCTTTTTTCCTACTTCATCTCAGTAACAGATGAGATCTCACTAGAAACAATAAGTGATTCACAAATTGCTCTACTTGGCCTAGGAAGCACAGTAGGAATTGCGCTACAAGCGCTAATTCTTATTCCAACTCTAAAGAAATCTGGGTTGAAACTCTCTTTCCGTAGGGATTGGCGGGGAGTTGGCCTTGATAAGGCAATGAGGCTTGCTAGTTGGGTATTTATATTTGTTCTTGTTTCACAGATTGGTTTTCTTATAACGGTAAATCTTGCAACTAGAGCTGCTGTTTTAGCGCAAGAGCAGGGCATTGATTATGGAGTTGGTTATACCCCATATGCCAATGCTTACCTGGTTATGTTGCTACCGCATTCAATAGTCACTATCTCAATTGTCACAGCTCTACTGCCTGGTTTATCGAAGCTAGCATTTGATAAGAAGTTGTCTCAAGTTAGAGATCAGCTGAGTAAGGCGCTTCGATTAACTGCCATATTAACTATTCCTGCATCGCTTTTCTTCTTCTTCTTTGCAGAGGAAATTGCTAGCGCAATCTTCTTTGGTATTTCAGAGCAATCTGCCGAATATATTGGAAGAGTTCTTGCTGCCATGTCTCTTGGTTTAATCCCACTTTCAATAAATTTAGTATTAATTAGAGGGCTAAATGCCTTTGAAAATACTAAATATCAGGTGATTTCAAATTTAGTAATTAACCTAGTTGCTTTAACAATTAGTATTTGGGCTTTCTTAAATCTAGATGTTGTAGATATAACGGTAGGACTTGGAACAGCTCTTGCAATTAGTTATTGGATGGGAATTGTTTGCACCTACTATTTACTGCGTAGGTATTCAGGGCCACTTAACATCACCTCTTTATTACTCTTTCATAGCAAGGTTGCTCTCATTGCGCTCATATCTTGCTTAGCCATCTCTAGCTTGCTATCAAGGATTGATTTGGAGGGGAATCTTTTCTCATTACTTATTGTTCTCTTGAGCACATTTGCCCTCTATCTTGCGATGGGGCGAGTGTTAAAGGTTTCAGAGATTAGCCAAGTATTAAAAGTTCTATTACGAAGGTAGGGTGCTCTAGTGAGCGTTGATTACGAGAAAGTCCATGAGTTAGTAATTGTTGGATCTGGCCCTGCTGGTTATACCGCGGGGGTTTATGCCGCTCGAGCTCAATTAGACCCAGTTCTCTATGAAGGTTCAGTAACTGCTGGTGGAGCTTTGATGAATACCACTGAGGTAGAAAACTTTCCAGGATTTAAAGATGGAATTATGGGACCTGATCTTATGGATCAGATGAGAAAACAAGCCTCTCGCTTTGGAGCTCAATTAGTAACCGATGACATCACTGAGATGAAATTAGATTCAGATGTAAAAGTATTAATAGATGGCTCTGGAAATACGATTAAAGCTCGCGCTGTGATTCTTGCTATGGGTTCTGCATATAAGGAAATTGGTTTAAAGAATGAGAAGCGCTTATCAGGGCGAGGTGTTTCTTGGTGTGCTACTTGCGATGGATTCTTTTTTAAGGAACAAGTTATTGCTGTTGTTGGTGGGGGAGATTCAGCAATGGAGGAAGCTAATTTCTTAACTAAGTTTGCTAAGAAAGTAGTTTTAATCCACCGTAGAGATCAGTTGCGTGCATCAAAGATTATGATTGAACGCGCTAAGGCAAATCCAAAAATTGAATTCCTGCTTAATACCGAGGTAATAGATGTATTAGGTGAAGATAAAGTTACCGGCCTTAAGCTTAAGAACACTGTTACTGGCCAGGAAAGTGATGGCGACTTTACTGGTTTATTTGTTGCTATCGGACATCTTCCAAGAAGTGAATTAGTTGTTGGTCAAGTAAAGACAAATGCTGAAGGTTATGTCTTAGTTGAATCTGGCTCCACTAAAACCAACCTATCTGGGGTCTTTGCCTCAGGTGATCTAGTTGATTTCACTTATCGCCAAGCAATCACTGCAGCTGGATCAGGTTGTGAGGCCGCTTTAGATGCTGAGCGATTCCTAGCGGGACACTGAAAGAGAAAAAGAAATTCCTTAAATAAAGAGATAAAGTTCTCAAATCAATATCAAATAGAGAGAGGCAATAAGAAGATGGCAACCGAGAAAGTCACTGCAGAAAACTTTGATGCGATGGTGCTAAAGAGTTCAACCCCAGTATTAGTTGATTTTTGGGCTGAGTGGTGTGGTCCATGCCGAGCAGTAGGCCCAATTTTGGAGGAAATCTCCAACGAATACGGCAGCAAAATTAAGATTGTTAAGCTCAATACCGATGAAGAGGGTTCTATTGCCATGAAATATGGCATCAACTCAATCCCAACAATGAATGTATTTGTTGGTGGCCAAGTTGTTAAGAGCATTGTTGGCGCTCGCCCTAAGCCAATGATTCTCAAAGAGCTCTCCGAGTACATCAACTAAAGAGCAATGATTAAGCCCGGCGATCACGGGGATGTTGTAACCGATGTTACAAACACTCTCCATCGCCTTGGATTCATTGCAAAGGCAAGTGAGATCTTCTCTGATGAGGTAGGCCAGGCTGTTCGCGCTTTTCAACAAGAGCGCGGCTTATCTGTTACTGGCCTTATTGATGAAACTACTCAAGTTGCTATAAATGAAGCGCGCTGGAAGCTTGGTGATCGCTCACTTAAAGTAAGTGAACCAACTATGCGCGGTGATGATGTGGCATCGCTTCAGAGCCGTTTAATTGAGATGGGATTTAATCCAGGAAGAGTCGATGGGATATATGGAAGTCGGAGCGAAGCTGCAGTTAAAGACTTTCAAAAATCAGTTGGCGCAAAAGTTGATGGAATTTGCGGGCCTGCAACAGTAATTGCGCTGATGCGTTTACTTCGCACAGTTACTGGAGGAGCCCCAGCTCTACTTCGTGATCAAGCAAGTAGGGAAAAACGTGGGCCAGCACTTGCCGATAAAGTAATTGTTTTAGACCCTAGCTCTAGCGCTGATATCGCAGAGTTCACCTTTGATCTAGCTCAAAAGATCGAGGGAAGACTTATTGCTCTCGGCGTCTCTGTATTTCTAACTAGAGGTTTGACTACCACGCCAAGTGAAGATGAGCGAATAGCTTTTACAAACAATACTTCAGCTGATCTATTAATCTCACTTAGCGTTGATCGAAACAGTAGTGGAGCTGCTAATGGACTTGCTACTTATTTCTATGGAAGTGAGACCCATGGAATTCATTCAATTGTTGGTGAGAAGTTTGCAACTATTGTGCAGCGAGAGTTGATTGCTAGAACTGACTTATCAAATAATAGAACGCATGCAAAGACCTGGAACTTACTGCGTTTAACAAAGGCCCCAGCGGTGATGTTAGATATTGGCTATATTTCAAATCCAAAAGATTCAAGCAGATTAGCAGACCCAAATTTTCGTGATGTAATAGCTGAAGGTTTAGTGGTTGCTATCCAAAGAATGTATTTATCTGCAGAGCAAGATGCAAAGACAGGAACCTTGCGCCTAGAGGATCTGCGCAGAGCTGGAATAAGAAAGTAAATCTGCGCCAAGTAAGCGAGTAGTTATGGCAGACTTCGCCAATGAATTCATCCTCATCTGATGGTCTAGAGCGTTATCAGACGCACGAACCAGAGAACTTGCAAGAGCGTTATGCCCATCGGGCCGCTCATATGAAACCAAGTGAAATCAGATCTTTATTTGCAGTTGCATCCAGACCTGAAATTGTTTCACTGGCTGGAGGGATGCCGAATTTAAGTGCTATTCCCTTGGATATGATGGCTGGAATTGTTGAAAAGTTAATAAGAGAACATGGCCAAGAAGCGCTCCAATATGGGAGTGGGCAAGGACACCCCCAGCTTCGCGAACAGATCTGTGATGTGATGGCTCTTGAAGGAATTAAAGCTAATCCTGATGATGTTTTAGTTACTACTGGCTCTCAGCAAGCGCTGGATTTAATTTCAAGGATCTTTATAGATCCAGGTGATGTGGTTTTAGTTGAAGCGCCTTCATATGTTGGAGCCCTTGGAACCTTTGCTCAATATGAAGCAAGTGTGGTTCACATCGAGATGGACCAAAACGGGCTTATCCCTGAAGCGCTTCGTCAAGCAATTAAGACCTTGAGATATCAAGGGCGAAGAATTAAGTTCTTATATCTCATTCCAAATTATCAAAACCCTGCTGGAGTATTACTACCTGCAGATCGAAGAAGTGAAATCCTTGATATCTGCCGCACTGAGAAGATTTTTATCGTTGAAGATAATCCCTATGGCCTCCTTGGTTTTGATCGCCCATCACCAAATGCGATGCGAGCTGAAGATTCAGAGAATGTGATCTATCTTGGCTCTTTCTCTAAAACAATAGTTCCGGGATTTCGAATCGGCTGGGCTTTAGTTCCTCAATCTTTGAAAGAGAAGCTAGTTATCGCATCAGAATCCTCGATTCTCTGCCCCTCAAACTTCTCTCAAATGGCTATCGCTAGCTATCTAGCTAATCAGCCTTGGCGCGAACAAATTGCCTCTTTCTGCGCTCTCTATAAAGTTAGGCGAGATGCCATGCTTTCTGCCCTCGATGCCTATTTTCCAAAGGCAGCAACATGGACAAAGCCTGCTGGTGGTTTCTATGTCTGGGTCACTCTGCCGCCTGAGATAGATACCAAAGCTATGGTCCCAAGGGCAATTGCAGCCAAAGTTGCCTACGTTCCAGGAACAGCATTTTTTGCTGATGGTTTTGGATCATGGTCGCTACGTCTTTCTTATTGCTATCCAACTCCTGAAAGAATTACTCAAGGAGTTATGGCTTTAAGTAAAGTTGTAGAGCAAGAGATGTTAAACCGCGGAATTACTAACTAATAACTCCCACAATTCTCTGTAGGTCTTGACCGTCTGCATATTCAATAACGATCTTTCCGCCAGTATTACTTCCAGCAATTGTCACCCTAGTATCTAGCGCCCCCTCTAAGCGCTCAACAAGCTCGGCATACTTTCCATCACTTGTCTTTGTTTTACTCTTCTTTGATTTCTTCTGCTCAGGGTTGCTAAGAGCAATCAGCTCTTCAATAGCTCTAACACTTAAACCCTCGCTAACAATCTTATTTGCAAGTCGCTCCATCTCATCTGTGGAGTTAAGGCCAAGAAGCGCCCTGGCATGGCCTGCGCTTATAGTTCCCGCTGCTAATCGTTTCTGAACCGATGGCGGCAGGTTTAATAACCTTAAGGTGTTGGTAATTACTGGGCGAGATTTTCCAAGTCGCTCTGCTAGTTCATCATGGGTGAAGCCAAAGTCACTTAACATCTGGTTATATGCTGCAGCCTCTTCTAGTGAGTTTAAATTACTGCGATGAATATTTTCAACTAAAGCTTCGCGAAGTAATTCGTTATCGCTCGTTTGACGAACGATAACTGGGATATTTACTAAACCTGCAAGTTTGGCCGCCCGATAGCGACGCTCTCCCATAATTAACTCATATTGATTATCACCAATCTTTCGCACAACAGGTGGTTGCAGGATCCCTATCTCTTTAATTGATGCTGCAAGTTCATCAAGTGCTGAGTTATCAAAGACAGTTCTTGGCTGTCTTGGATTAGGTTTGATCCAAGTTAGTGGAATCTCATTTCGCTCACCAACTGTCTCATTACTTCCGATGCGATTAATTGGAGTTGGTATAAGTGAATCAAGATTTCTTCCTAGGCCACCTCTCTTGCTACTCATTAGCCAACGCCTTTCTCGCTATTTGAATTAGATGAAGGAGCGCCGCGTCTTGCAATCTCTCTTGCGACAAGACCATATGCTTCAGCGCCAATTGATGCTGGGTCATAAGTCATCACTGTTTGACCATAAGAGGGAGCCTCTGAGATACGAACTGCTCTTGGAATTGGAATATCAATTAACTCAGCGCTGTAATGTTTTCTCACCTCTGATGCAACATCATTAGCTAGCCTTGTTCTGCCATCAAACATTGTAAGTAAGATAGTTGTTAGTTTTAAATTTGGATTTAGATGTTCTTGAATTAATGAAACTGTATGAAGAAGTAGCGTTAAACCTTCTAGCGAGTAATACTCACATTGAATTGGAATTAATAACTCTTGCGCAGCAACTAGAGCATTAATTGTTAATAAACCTAGACTTGGTGGGCAATCAATAATTACATAATCAAATCGCTCGCCTTTATTTGCTGCATCAAGTAAATAATTATTTAAAGATTTTTTTAATCTCATCTCTCTTGCAACCATTGGGACTAATTCCACTTCAGCATTTGCAAGAGATTGTGTTGCAGGAATTACTTCAAGGCTTGGATAGCCTGGAATCTTTAGCGCTGCAGATTGCATTGGTAGATCTTTAATAATTACTTCATACATCCCGCTGACTTCATCCCTTGAAATCCCAAAAGCGGTGCTGGCATTTCCTTGAGGATCTAGGTCGATTATTAGGGTTTTTAAGCCCCCCATAGCTAGGGCTGCTGCCACATTGACTGCGGAGGTGGTTTTGCCGACCCCGCCCTTCTGGTTGGCGACGGTAAAGATCCGAGTAGTTATCGGTTTAGCCATAGGCTCTCGGAAACGCTTAGTTCCAACTACCTGCCTAGGGGCCGATGTTTCACGTGAATCACTCACGCCACCTAGTTAACCAGCCTTAACCGCCTCAATGATGCGCCCTGTCGGCAAGTCATCGAGATTTATCTCATGAAGTTGATGGGATTTGAACTTTTTGAGGTTGGTTGTAGCCATCTCTTGGGCTGCAGACTCCCCTTTGATGGCAAGAAGTGATCCTGCCGGGGCAATTAGGTGCCAGGTGATCTCAATTAAACGAGGAAGCGGGGCAACTGCTCTTGCTAAAACGTAGTTATAGCTACCTTTTACCGATTCCGCCTTAGCTCTAATGACCTCAACGTTGTCGAGCTTTAAAGCCTCAATTACTTCATATAGAAATTCAACTCGTCTTTGAAGGGGTTCAATTAGGCTCACTTTGAGCTCTGGGCGAGCTAGAGCAACAACGATTCCAGGTAGGCCAGCTCCAGAACCGATATCTGCCACCTTAGCCCCGCTCATTGGAAGCAGAGTTACTACTGGAAGGCAGTTTTCAATATGGCGCTGCCAGATCCGCTCCCCTTCAGCTGGGCCAATTAGGCCTCGCTCAATAGCGGTAGTTGCTAGGAGTTTTTCAAAAGCTAGGGCTTCTTCGAACCTCTCTGGGAAGTATCGCTTAGCCCTAGTTTCACGTGAATCAATCAGGCTGGCATCACCACAACGCAGCGATCTGGGTCTTCGCCTTCAGATTCACTGCTTAAGCCGATCTTCTGGATGGTGTCATGGATGACTTTTCGCTCAAAGGCGTTCATTGGGGCGAGCTTTATTGGCTTGCCTTTAGATTTGACCTCATCAGCTGTCTCCTCTGCAAGCTTTGCAAGGGCGCTCTTTTTATCAGCTCTAAACCCATCGATATCAAGCATTAATCGGGAGCGCTCACCTGTTGCAGTTTGAACAGCTAGGCGAGTGAGCTCTTGAATGGCATCTAATACCTCTCCATCCCCGCCTACTAGATGGGTTAGGTCGCCGCCCTCAATAACTAGCGCTGCTCGCTCATTTTCCACGCTGATTTCAATATCGCCATCGAGATCTGCGATATCAAGTAAGCCCTCTAGGTAATCAGCAGCGATATCGCCCTCTTCTTCAAGGCTTGTCACTACAGTCTTCTCTTCGCTCATATCTTCTCCTTCGTATTTTGCCCCGTTTTGAGGCTTTTAATGCTATTTGCGCCTTTTCTTCTTTTTCTTCTTTGGTTGCTCTCTTTGCCCCATTGGTTTTGGCTCCTCTGTGGCAACTCCTCCGCCATTACTTTCACCCTCTGGCTCCTGGCCTGACTTCTTAGCTTTCTTTGCTTGGAGCTCCTCCCAGGCTGGCGATCCTGGGGTTGGGTTTCTCTTAATCACATAGAACTGCTGACCCCAGGTCCAGAAATTTGTTGTGGACCAGTAGATCAAAACTCCGATTGGAAAGTTAACTCCTGAGACAGCAAAAATAACTGGGAATAAATAAAGCATTATTTTCTGCTGCTGCAACATCATGTTGTTTGAGGAATCTAGTTTTGGCATTCCTTTAACCATCAACTGACGCTGGGTAGTAAATGTTGTTAGTGACATTAAAAATATTAGAAATACTGTAACTATCTTTACTGTGCCATCAGATGTTCCAAGGAATGTCTGTGAGATTGGAGCGCCAAAGAATTCTGCCTTTGCCATCTGCGCTGCAATTTCGCTAGTTAAAACTCCACGAGCCTGTGGTGGGTTTTTACCAATTCCGTTAAGCACTGTAAAGAGCGCAAAGAATATTGGGGCTTGAGCCAGAATTGGAAAACATGAAGCCATGGGATTTGTCTTATGGGTTTTATATAACTTCATTAACTCTTCTGATTGCTTCTGGCGATCATCTTTGTATTTCTGTTGAATCTTCTTCATCTCAGGGGCAAGGGCGGTTAGAGCTCGCTGGGATTTAATTTGCTTTACAAAGAGAGGAATTAGGATGATTCGAATTAATACAACTAGACCCATAATGGAGAGAGTCCATGTGACTCCACTTGCTCCGCCAAATACCGGTGAGAGAGCTTTATGGATAGAGACCATAACTCCAGAAACAATCCAATAAAGCGGATCTAAAATGCCCATTTAGCTCACCATGCTTTCTGTCTCTTTATTTGATAGTAAAAAAGGGCCTATTTTCAACGTTTTTGGAGGGTAATCAACCCCACCATGGCTTAGTGGGTTACATCTAATAACTCTCCACGCACCTAGAGCTAGGCCAAAGATATGGAAGCTTTTTATTGATTCATAAGTGTATTGAGAACAAGACGGATAATACTTACACCTTGGAGCAAGTCCTGGGGCTATAAATTTCTGCCAAATTTTAATAATTAAAATAAATGGAAGCATAAGTAAGTCAAGTAATTTATTAATCATCTTCCCGCCTTTTCATTTAACGCGGTAAATAACCTTGGGATTTCATTATGAACATTCTGCTCATGTTTAGTTGCTCTAATTACCACCATGGATTGTGGGGGAAGAATATGAAGGCTGCTTTTTGAAGCATGTCTTAACTGCCTTGTCACTCTATGGCGAATCACTGAGCCACCGATTGCTCTTGAGACAACAAAGCCAA
>Ga0247833_1001362_pt1 | contig 39835 bp, 32 predicted proteins | sample LaCruzMarch2015__7_FD_187117 | JGI IMG/M metagenome (GOLD analysis project Ga0247833, IMG submission 187117) | Freshwater microbial communities from meromictic Lake La Cruz, Castile-La Mancha, Spain - LaCruzMarch2015_8m | ecosystem: Environmental > Aquatic > Freshwater > Lake | place: Spain...
CCGTACTGCTACGGTCGAGGGTGAAGTATTTGAGGGGGAACCCGGGCACCGAGAGCCCCGCCTCGTTGGCGACGGTCTTGGCTGCGTCGGTGAGCGCCGCCAAGTGATTGACCGCCGGCACCAACTGCGGCTTGCCGACCGAACCGAAGGCGCTCTCGGCGTTCTGCCGGAGCACCCGTTGGGAATCCCAGCACACGACGGCGCCGGACGAATCGAACTTGCGAATCATGGGAAAAACCTCTGCTTCAAAGGGGTACTATACGGGCTTACACTCACTGGAGCGGGCCGTACTTCCGGCCTGCCCCGTCCAACTGCCCCTCCGTGGCGCGCTCGATCACGAGCCGGAACCGCTCCCGAACCTGCTCGTCGTCGTGGTCTTTGAGAAACGCATCGAGTAGCTCTTGGGCCAAGAGCCGACCGACCACGACCAGAAACGTCTTGCTCCAGCGGTCGACGGGCTTGCGCCACTCCGACCGCATCTCGTGGGGCGAGAGAGCCTCGTCCCACTTGGGGATGTCACGCATGGGAAAACTCCGGGGGAACACGGGGCCGCATGAAAACCCTCCCGGCACCTCACCTATGGTGAACCCCCGCCATCCACGTCTCGGGCTTGATGTTCCCGAGCCAGTCGGCCACCGTCGGAATCCGGCCCAAGTCCTCCATGACGTGCTGCTCACCGACGAAACGCACCGGAATCTCCCGGCCCGTACTCGCGGTGATGGAGCGGCCGAAGATCGTCTCGGCCATGAATATCCCTTCGGAGTGGTGCCGCAACGCCCGGTGGCGGAAGTCCGCCAGGTGCGCCTTGGAGCCGTCGAACCACTCGTGGATGGCGAGGTAGTCCTTTACCTCGCCACCCCACTTGCGCACCGAACTCTCGGCATGGTGGAGCGGGTGCATCAGAGGTCGAACTCCTCGTAGGAACCCTTGGTCTCCATGATGTTCTCCTGATGCTCCAACTCGATCCGCATGGTCTGGAGGTTCAAGGTGATGTCACCCTGCCCGCCGTCGTTGATCTCGTACCCGTCGGGGAGGAACTCGTAGAGGAAGCTGACGAGCGTGGCCCGCAGCGTGTCGTCGATCTCCACCGGCTTGTCCTCCGGCCCGACGCACTTGAGATCGTGGAGGTCGCCGGAATCGCCGTAGCCGGAGTAGACGCCGACCACCTTCTCGATCCCGAGAGCGTGGAGTTTGGGAAGCGTCTGCTGCCGAAACTCGTCGGCGTGCTTCTGCTGCTCCAACTCCCGGCGCTTCTGGTAGTCATCGAACCAACTCGGCCAGTTGACACTCTCGACGCTTGGGCAGTCGTCGTAGGACGGTTCATCGTTCATGGAAGAAACCTTTCTGTGAAACGGGGAAGAAACCGGGCCGAACGGCCCGCACGAAAACCCTCCCGGCACCTCACCGGGAGGAAAGAAAAACCCCGGGGGCAATCCGTTGCCCCGGGGAGAGCCTCCCGACTAGATCGGGAGGTCGGCCATCAAGAGATCCCGATGCGCTTCGGGAACCTCGACGCGGAACTTGTCGAGGTACTCAAGCAAGTTGAGCGCCGAGCCGTAGACCGGGGGAAACGAGCAGAGGCCGACGATGTGTCGCCAGTTCCCGTCGGGATACACACGGTCGAGGAAGTAGTAGGAGAGCGGCCCGTCGAATCCGTAGACGAACTGGTGCCCCCTGTCGTTGGTGGCGGTGTGCCGGCTCACTTGCAGTCCCCCACCCTGCGAGGATTGAAGTGACGGTCACGCTCGATGCGCGGCTTGCCGTCGGGGTAGCGGATCGCCTCCAGCTCGGAGAGGAAGAACGACCCGTACTCCCGCTCCTGGCCTACGACGATGCCGAAGAACTCGTTGGTGCCGTCGAACTCAGTGACGAACCACGTCCAGTTCGACCACGGGTCGAAGAACTTGACGTACACGGTGGCGTCGTCTCCCACGCCCTCCTGCGAGAAGAGGGGTGGGAGAACCTTGCGAATATCCTTGGTAAGCAACTTCATGGAAGCGAACTCCTTGTCAGTGAGAAACAAAAAACGGGCCGCGGAACGTCCGACGGCCCAGAGCGGGGTCAGACAGCGACGGCCTCCTTGGCGGGAGACTCCGCACCGAACTCACCGGGAAACGGCGCGACGTCGAGAGACATGGGCATGAGGACGGCCCGGATCACTTCCCCGGTGGGGGCCGTGCCGGCGAAGTAGATGGCCGTCTCGGCATCGCCGATGTAGACCCGCACACCCTCGACTCCGGCCGCCTTGAAGACGCTCAGCACGTCGATCAGCAGCCCCGGCTTCACGCCGATCTGCCTGTGGCCCGACGTATCGCCGAAGACGTCACGCCACCGGGGGAACTTGCCCTCGATGAGCGGCGCCGTGGCCGCACCGGCAAGGCCAACGACCATCGCCTTGCCGTCGACCAGCTCGAACACCGTGTTGCGACCCTTTGCGGCAGCGGCGGTGTAGGCCTTGGTGAGCGGCTTGGCCTCGATGATGCAATCGACCGGATCGCACTCATCCCCGTAGGAGACGTTGAGCAACTTGCGGCCGTCGGTGACGGTCAGACTCGACACGTTGTCAACGCTGTCGCACTTCACGCCACCGAGGGAATAGCGACTCGATTCGGTGTCAGTGCAGCCGACGATCGCCTTGATGAAACTGGGCAAACGCATGGGAGGAATCTCCGGGAGGAAAGTGGCGGAGCGGCACCGTGCCGACCCGCCGCACAACCCATCCGGACACCCCACTGAGAGACACTCACCGAGAGCGCACCGATCTGTGCGCACGCTGCCATGACGCTGGCCCAACCCACCGATCACTGCGTGGTACCAGGCACCAGAGAGAGACAAACGGAGCGCAGGGGGGTGCCGGGAAGGATGCTTCGGGTCGGCCGTGCGGCCGGCGAAGAAACCTTGAACGGAGAAGTAGTCATGGCTGGTCAGAAGATGCTGGATATTGCGGCGCGTATCGCGGAGATTGAGCGCAAGGCGCAGGATGCCGAAGCGCGGGCCGCGGCGGCGGAAGCCCGTGCGGCGGAAGCGGAGAAACGGGCAGCGGAAGCCGAAGCCGGGAAGCCGAAGCCGAAAGCCGGTTTCGTGGAGTTGAAGCCGAACGAACGATACGAGTTCGCGAAGGGGGTCGAGATGCTCCCCAACGGGAAGACGGTCGAGATCGTGGTGAACAAAGAGGGGTACGCGGAGTTCACCTACAACAAGCGTTTCTGGAAGGATGCTTCCGGTCGGCACCATCCGACGCGGGGCATCTCCGGCGACCCGGCGGAGTGCGCGTACTTGCTTGCATGGATGCTGGAGAACCCCGAAGCCGTCACGCGGTGGGCGGAGTTTGCGACGGCCAAGGGTGCCGAAGCGCGGGCCGCGAAGGGGGCGTAGTCTCCCGATCCATCCCGACGTCGATCCCTGCCCCCTGCCCCTCACCGGGGCAGGGGGTTTTTTTCATGCGCTCACCGGGCGGGGATCGGCGCGCGGGGATGCTCCCGGCCCGCGATGCTCCCGGCCCGCGACGGGCCGCGCACGGGGCCGCAGGGGCGGGGCGGGGACGGGCCGCGAGAGGGGCCGCAGACGGGGGGCCGCGCGAGAGGGGGCGGGGCACTCGACCGGCGGCGGCGGGCGGGCCGGGTCGGCGGCGGGGAACCGTCGGGGGGAACGGAAGTCGGGCAGCACCATGGCACCAAGACTCCCCCCGGAGCGCCCCCCGCCCCCGCATGAGTTTTGTCACATTCGGGTCCTGGATTTTTTCGCGATTTCGGTTTTGGGACGTGGCTGAGCTCCTCGAGGTCGGCCAACGACGGAAGGTCTTGGTGCCACAACTTCGCCAAACGCGGGCGAAACGAAGTTCCGTCACCGCACGTGGTTCACCACGCCCACTCGGCAGCCGATCCCCGAAGCACTGCGAGGCTCCGGAGCAACGGTGCCACAACTTCGCCAAACCCGAGAAAGACGAAGTTTCGTCACCACACGCGTATCTCCGTTGAGTGCCTATCCCCTCCCCTGCCCTGCGAGATCGAAACCATGCGTGGTGCCACAACTTCGCCACACACGGGAAAAACGAAGTTATGGCACCACGCATTTATCAGCCCAGCCTTGCCCCCTGTCTCGCTGCCCCGGTTGCTGGTGATCACGAGTGGTGCCACAACTTCGCCAACCACGGCGAAAACGAGGTTATGGCACCAGAGGGTTAAAAAACCACACATCTCGACGATCTGGCGATGGTGCCTCAATCGCTGCAAAGGCGCGGCTGGAGATCGGGGCCAAAAAAGGCGCAAGCGAGACTCGCACAGGCGCCCTTAAGATGTGACGCATCGACCGAAAAGGAGCGATTCATGATACCGCATGAGCCGTCATGAATCGCATGTCACACCGCTGAAAGGAGTCGCTTTATGAGAGACCGCGAGTCGCCACTTCGGCCCCATTCCCCCCGTTCTCCCGAGAGAATCCCGAAGGAAAACCCGTTCATTCGTGATGACAAATCCACTGGAAGCCCTCGCCGCCGGGTGCTCCGCCCCAGGGATGCGGCCAAGGCACTCGGGCTCAGCGCGTCGACGCTCAACCGGCTCGTCAGGACTGGCGAAATCAAGTGCATCAGGCTCGACCGCATCACGCTCTATCCCATGGAAGTCCTCGAAGCCTGGCTCAAAGCCAAGCTGGATAGCGGAGACGACGAGAAGCCTCGTCCATGAATACGGCTAGAGCACGACGAAAGATAGGCTCACGAGCCTGGACGGAGCGGTGAGGCGTTTCAAATGGCGGGGTTTCCTCTAGCCCCAAGGAACCGCAAAGGACGGCGAATCATGACCAACCACCAACATCTTCCAAACGCCGCGTTCCCGGATCGATGCCGCCCTCGGGCACTCGAACACCTGGCCCACGACCGGCCGATGTCACTGCCCGATGCGGCCGCCTACCTCGGCAGGATCACCGGCCAGAAGCCGCATGTTTCGACGCTTTGGCGCTGGTGCCTCAAAGGCTGCAAGGGCGTGAGGCTCGACAGCATCTGCATCGGCGGCAAGCGGTTCGTCACGGCCGCGGCGATCGACGAGTTCATCGACGCTTCCACACGCCGCCAGCCAAATGGGCAGCCGCATCCTCCGGCCGCATCGCCAAGGCCACCGGCACACGTCATGCGGCACAACGAACGCCGTCAGAGCCAGATCGAGGCGGCCCGAAGCCGCGTCGATGAGTTGACGGGAGTCACGAAGCGATCGAGGCCAGGGCAAGTGGGCACGGCGGCTAGCCGATCTGCCGGATCACCTGTGCGGCCAGCGCCTGATTCCGCTCCGCGTAGACCTGAGTGATGTCGGCGGTCGAGTGACCGAGGACGACCTGCGCTGCCTCGAGGCCGAACTTCTTCCGGATCTCGGTGGCGGCGGCGTGCCGCAGCTGGTTGGGCGACCAGTCGGGGATCGGCGTGGCCTTCGGGTCTTCCTCCTTGCGGGCCTTGTTCAGAAGCGCGACCGCGCGGGTGATCGCGTGGCGGTACGACGCGGTGTCGTAGGCATCGCGCGGCCGCCGGCGACCGTGACGCTTTGGTTTCCGCTTCCGCTGCGATGGCGTGAGCGGCGACTTCCTCGCCAGCCGTCGCAGGGCACTTCGCTTTCGCTCGGCTTCCTTTGGCGAGAAGCAATACGCCTCTGCATCTCGCAGCAGATACTTCTGGATGAGCTTCTGGGCCCGTGGGCCGATCATGATCACGCGGTCGCCGTCGCGCCAGCTGTTCTTGTGATTCGGTGGCTGCCACTTCCACGTGGTGCCGCTGCGGTCGATGTCGGCGGGCCGCAGGCCGCACACTTCGCCTGGCCGCGAGCCGGTGAGCCGCTGGAACCGGATCATGTCTGCCACCACCGCGGCGAGATACGGCAGGGTCGCCTCGACGATCTCCTCGTCGATCGGTTTCACCGGCGGCAGTTCAGGGGCCACGGTCCGCCCCTTCTTGAGCGGCTCGACCGTCTTGAGCGAGTTGTAGGTGCCGCGCGGGACAAGCTCCTGGGACTCCGCCCACTGGAAGACACGGCGGACGTGTTTGAGGATCGCGTTGCACCCGACGCGTGGCCGGCCGGCAGCCGCCTCGGAGTCGCGGATCATGCCGAGCCGCTTCGGGCCGAAGCTTGACGCCAGCGTGTCGTCGAAGGGACGCAGGGCCCGCGACGCCTGCAGCGCGTTGCCATACGTGCTGGTCTGCTTGCCGGACGGGTCGCGGTAGTAGGTCTGGCAGTACTCGAGGTAGAGCGAGACGAGTTCGATGACGGTGAGGGCGTCGGAGGTGCGGCCCTCTTCCACAGGCGGTGTCTGCCGGGCAACCGTCGAACGTGCGGGACTGACGACGACCTCGGTGACGGGCTGGCTCGCAGGATCGGGCCGGACATTCTCGATCCGGCCGGTGGCGAGGTATTCGGCGATCAGCCGGTTGTACGCCAACTGGGCTTCCGGCGAGGCCCATTTGCCGAGCCAGTAGGTGTGGCCCTTGATCCACACGCGAGCGCGATTGCTCGGCTTGTGATGCTGGAGAGAAGGGACTGATCCCTGGCGACGACGGGGCATGAAGGTGACCTCCGGAAGTGTTTATTGGGTCAGACCCAATAAACTGACCCAATAACTTGGGATTCCCGAAGGCACCGCCGACCGTCGGCGGGTATCCGTACCGCTTACGCGGTAAGGCTTTCGAACCAGTCGGGGCGACTCCCGACAGCCCAAGTATAACCGAGGCCCCTTCGACATCGCCACGCTCGCAATCTTCCCTGAATACCTCGAATTCGAGGGGCAGGAAGTGCTGCGGCTGGTGGTCGAGGGTGCCGCCGGAAGAACGGTCGCATGACGGCCCGCAACGGCCCTCGCGTGCCCTTCTTCCGGCCCGTGTCTCCAACGGTTGGCGAACCAGTAGTGCGCCCCGCGGGATTCACCCAGCATGGATATCACTTTCAACGCCGGCGGAGCCGGCTCGTTTTCGTTTGACGATTCCTCCTCCCCTGCCCTCCCTCAGTCCGGCCGCGGCCGGGTCCGTAGCACTGACTTCGGCCTGCCCGAGCGGTCCGGGCTCATGGACTTGGCCCGCACCTACCTCGAGACCCAGACACGGCTCTGGCCGGACCTGGCAGGCACCCCCGCGGTGCCAGCGGCCGACGCCGCCACGCTCGCGGGCATGGCGGACGACTTCGAGCAGCGGTTCCGCAGCCAGGGAGCCGAACCGTTCCAGCCGGCAGGCACGCCACGCCTCTGGACAGGCCTCGGCGTCGCCTACTTGCGATTCAGCGACGAGAACTCCAACCCGCGGTCGCTCGACCAGCAGCTTCTCAACGTCTTGACCCGTGCCCGGCGGGACGGCGTCTTCGTGCCCTGGTGTTTCGTCCTCGCCGACGCCGCCGTCAGCGGCACACTCGCCTGCCGACGCGGCTACATAATCGCCAAATCGATCATCGAGCGGCGTGATGAGTTCGGGGTGTCGTGGTTCCTGATCGACGAACTCTCCCGCATGAGCCGCAACACGATCGAGTCGTTGCAGCATGGGGAACTCGCCGAATCGACCGGCGTTCGGGTCGTCGGCGCCAGCGACGGCTACGACAGCGGTAACCCGCAGTCCTCGCTTCTCCTGCCGGTTCTCGGCTCGATGAACGAAGCGTTCATCACCCAGTTGAGATCCAAGGTGAAGCGTGGCATGGACGACGCGTTTCGACGTGGCGACAACATTCAGCCACCCGGCGTGGGCTACCGGCTCGTGGCGGTGAAAGATGCCAACGGTAACCTTGTGATTACGCACAAGAACACGATTGAGAAGATCGTGGAGATCGACCCCGAGGCGGCCGATTGGACGCGGCGGGGCGCTGAAATGATCGCCTACGAGGGCCAGAGCGCCATCGACGTAGCGAGGCTCTTCAACGAGCACAAAGTCGGCGGCAAGCAAACCTGGTCCGACGGTCGGGTGCGTCAGCACTATTCCCGCCCGAGGCTGGTGGGCAAGGACATCTTGCACATGACCAAGCAGGTCGTGAACCGGAATACGGGCAAGAAGCGGACCATCCGGCTCCCTGAGAAGGACTGGATGTACCGCGACGTGCCCCACCTGCGGATCCTCCCCGACGACCTCACTGAGGCCGTGCGGCAAAAGCTCGGCCTGGGTGCCGAGTCCTTCGGCCGCAAGGCCAAGGACCGAACGAAGAAGGTCCACCGCGTGGACCTCTATCCCAAGGTGATTATCCGACCGGTATGTGGCTGCTGCGGTAACCCCATGATTCTCGGCCGTTCGACGGGAAAGTATCAGAGCTTTTTCTGCTTCAATGCGAACAACGGCATCGAGGGCTGCACAAACCGCGGCTACAAGTCGGCCAAAATTATTGACGAGGCCGTGCTCGGTGCGGTGATGGCGAACCTGTTCACCGAGGGCTTCATCGCCGACCTGACAGCCGATGTGAACACCCGGCTCGCGGCGATCGCCCGGCAGCCGATTCCGTCGACCAAGAAGCTTGAGCAGGAAATCACTAATGAGGACCGGCAGCTCAAGCGGCTGACGGATCGGCTGGAGAAGGTGGATGGAACGCACCTCGACGCCGTTATCGCCAAGGCCGAGGAGATGAGCCGGCAACTCGCTGCCAAGCGGGATCGGCTCAAGGAGCTCCAGCGGGCCGGCCGGCGGCCGCGGGCGACGAGCGTCCGGGAGCAGGACGTGGTCGCCGCCCTCGGGCAGCTCCGCGAACTGCTCCAAGGCCACGTCGGTGTCGCGGCCCAGGTGCTCAAGGCCCTGGTGGGCGACGTCGTGGTCGAGGCCCAAAAGGTCGAGGGCAAAGCGAGACCCGAGATGATTGCCCGGTTCACGATCAACGCTATCCCTGCCCTGGCCATGCTGAACCGCGGCCGGGCGGGGAAAAGCGATGATCCAACGGTCACAGTGTGGGAGTTCCTACATAGTGACCGTTGGACAATGCCCGGCACGGGAGGATTCCGCCGGCTTGAGGTCACCGTCCCGCTGCGCAAGCCCCCGAAATACGAGGTGATGCTGCCGCAGATCATCGAAATGGCCGAGGCAGGGTCGGGCATCGACCTGATCTCGCGCGCGCTCGGCATCGGGGCGGAGGTCGTCCGAGACGCCCTCCACCTACACCGGACCGGCAAGCGGCCGCCGGGCCGGATCGATGGCCGCCGCCGCCGCCAACGCCGACCGCACCAGCCGGACCAGCAGTTCGTGCCGAAGTATCAGAAGATGGCGGCGGAAGTCGACCGCCGCCGTAAGGCCGGCGAGGGGTTCGACCGTTTGGCCCGAGAGTTGAAGGTCAGCCGTGGCACGGTTGTCCGGGCCTACGACTTTGCCAACCGCGACGAGACCGCCGCCGCGGCTCGTGAGGGCCGGAAGCCGACACGGCCGCCCTACACGTGGAGCGAAGAGGCCCGAGCGGCCCGACGGAAACTTCGAGAATGAGGAAGGCGAAGGAAAAAAACCGCGATTCCGGTGGGCCGACGGCCCACCGGAAGCCGTAAACGATGCATTTCCAACTGCCGACGCGCCCCAGCCCCCGTTGCCCTCGGACCGAGGATGTCCACCGCCCCCGGATAATCACTCGTGTCTACCTGCACTTCGGGACGGCCCGCGGGAAGCAGGAGGCCGGTCTTAACAACAGACTGCCGCAAAAGGATGTTCCCGCATGCCATTTGTGATTCGTCCACCTGCCGCCGCTCTTGCCGCCGCGGCAATCTGGCTACTCGTCTGTTGGGCCGGGGCCGCCGTCGCGGAATCTGACGTGACCTCCGCCCCTCTCCTTCGGCTACTCAACCACGGCTTCCGGTGGCGCCGGGCAACGCCACGGAGACCGACATCCGAGACTGTCTGCGCAATGCCGTGGATGCTGCGAACGCTGAGGATCTGCATGGTTTCTTCGATTGTTTTGCTGGCACCGCACAAAACCAAGATACGAAAGCCTGCTGCTCTTCGGTTCGTCCAGCACCACGTTTCGATGGAACTCGTTGACGCGCACATCATCGAGGCGGGCAAGACCACCGGCGAGGTAGCCGTCCGTTATCGCCTTGCTCTGTCCGATGACCAGTTCGACGTCTTCTCGCTTGTGGCCATGAAACAGGAGACCGGCAACTGGCGGATCAATGCCGAGAAGATCCAGTCCTGCGAGCACCATTCGCCCCGCATGTGTTCGCCGTCACGGTACGCCTGCCTTGGGGCGACTTGCCAGACCAACGGCAGCCGGTGGTAGACTATCGCCCGTCCAAGGGAGACCAATGCATGCCGCTCATTGACTACACCCGCACAAAGCGCCCCGTTTTCGACATCGATCTCGATACCGACCCCTACGAGCGCTGGCAGGAGGTCGGCCGGCGCAACAAAGCGAAGCTCGGACATTTCCTTCGCGACATCGAGTCGATGTGCGGTGACTACATCGACGAGATGCTTGACACGTCTTCGTCGAGGATCCCGGATTTCCTTAAGCCACTCTCCAAGTCGCTGATTAAGCCGCTTCTCGCAGGGGGTTCGCGGGTCACTGGCAAACTTGCCGCCACGATCGCGCGATCATTTGGCGAGGATTACCAGGCCGAAATCCGCGGACTTGCCCACGGCAGCGGACTGTCCGAAAGCAAGATGTTCCTGGCAAATCTCACCTACGACCTAACCGTGGGCGGAGAAGGGTTGCTCAACGCCTGCTCAAGCTTCAGCGTCGTAGTCGAAAAGACTCCAGTGCTCGTCCGCAACATGGACTGGGCTCTCCCAGAGTCAACAGGCCGCTACACCGTGATGACCCGTTTTCACAAAGGTGACGCCAACTACATCAACATCGCGCCGCTGGGGTGCGTTGGCGTGCTTTCCGCCATGCGAGTGGGAGGCTGGGCAGTGACGCTCAACCAAGCTCCGGCGACCGGCCGGCCGCAGTTCTTCCAGTGGCCGGCGATGCATCGGCTACGCAAGGCGTGTGACTCATCGCTGACATTTTCGTCGCTCATGCGCAAGCTCACGGAATACCAGACGATGACGTCGTTCTTTGCTCACGCGATCGGCACGAAGCCGGAGGAGCAAGTTATCGTGGAAAGCACGGCAGACACCTTCCTGAAGAGGAAGCCCTCGCCGGGCAAACCCCTGATCCAAACAAACCACTTTGTGCTTGACGCACACCGCCACCACAACGGCGGTGACTACCAAGGTGAAGATTGCGCGATCTGCGACCGCTACGCCGCCCTTCATCAGCGACTGCGAAAAAAGCCAAGAGACTTTGCCGACGCCTTCAGCAGAATCCGCGGCGGGCCAGTAACGCACTCGGAGACGATGAACCAAATGGCTCTGCGTCCGGCCGACGGCAAGGCTGTCGTCAGGGTTCGCACCTGACTTACGGCGATGCCGCCGTGACTCCGTCCACCGCAAAGCCGTCGCGGCTTGACGATCGCGACGACGAATGCCGTTGCGGCGGCGGCACCGATCGCCACGAACGCGATCCAACCCATCCACAGGCGAAGGCCGGAGGAACAAGAGGCACGACCGTCTCCGGCCACCAGGTTCCTCGACGCATGACACCATTTTTGCGACTCACGACTTACCTCCTACTGTCCCGGTGATGTCGGCCGGCCTCCTCAGCCAGGTTCGCCAAGCCGCGAGAGCGCCGAGTACTCCGATCACGGCGATCCCGAGCACCGTCCAGTTCGTGTTCCGTGCCACATCTTTACCCATCTCCGTCGCGGGCCGAGACAATCCCTCGACAATGAGTTCCTTGCCGCCGTCGATATAGGCCTCCGGATTCGCGATGAAGGTGCCGAGCCCGGCCGTGACCGCGAGCGCTTCCTTGTTCCACTAGATGAACACCATTGCCCTGTCACCATACTGGATGGACAAGTCGAGCAGTTCATCGCCCTCCTGTCTCCCTTGATGATCCCGTCCTTCTGCAGCATGGCGATCTGCCGCGCTTCCCGCGTGCCGACTGCATTCAAGGCTCCCACGGCCGACTTGCCGTGAGCCTCAATCACCTCCTCGGCGACCGCCTTGTGGTTGATAAGCGCCTTTGCCCCGTCGTCTCCATACTTGACGTAGATGGCCTTTCACTTCACCTTCGAGATCACCCGCACCGCATCATCCCCATCGCTGTTGATCAACTTGACGGCATCGAGCCCGTTCTCGCCCGCCTCCTGGATCAACTTGAGCCCTCGCGGGCAGCAAGGATCGAGATTATGGGCGGTTGCGACCGACAATTCCCGGCGGGCAGTCGCTATACTTCCCCCCACTGATCGGGTGGTGTGAGTGCGATAGGGCCCCGTGGACTCCTCTAAAATGAATACGTTTACGCGGACGATTTTCCGTGTCATCTCCGTTCCAGTGTTTGGCTCGCTCAGATACGCGGTGGCGATGGCGTTGTTGTGCTGGATCTGGGTGTATGACGCCCGCCTGCTCAACAGTGCGTTTGACCTGAACCTCGCCTTCATCAAAAACGTCGCGGGCCTGACGGACGGCAGCGGCCGGGTCGAGGCGGCCCTCCGCGGATTCTCGGCGGATCGAATGCTGCTGTTTACCGAGGCGGGCATTCTCGTCTGGCTCTTAGGCAAGCTCTTGTGGTGGCCTTTCGGCCTGCTGTTTGCCTTGCGACGTCAGCGCGGCACCGAGGCCCGACAACCACAGATCGCCCCACGGCCGAACGCCGCGCGACCGAGCCCGCCGCGGCCGAGCGGCCCGAGCACGCAGCGACCGAATACGCCACGCCCGAACCCCGACGTCGCAGCGAGGGAGCGTCGCTAGAGGCCCCTCAGAAGAGGTCCTATACTCTCGGTTCGAGTGGGCCACGAACCTTCCTGTACAACCAGCCCAGTGAGTCGTCCATGTCCGTCGAACGGTCTCCGCTTTCGCGTCAGAACTTTGCAAAACTTTTGACGGCTCCCGGCGTTTTCGCAGGCGGCTTTCTGCCTTTCGAGCGGGCGGAGTGGCGAGGCGACCGATATTCGCTCGGGAAGGCAGCCGGCAAAACGCCGAAGGATCTTTTTGATGGCGTGAGGTTGCAGGTTGCCGACCCCCGAAACGTCGACCGCTCCCGCGAACGCGCCGTGCAACACGACCTCTCATCGGTCGTGAAATCGCTCGAGCGGCTCCGCAGCCACCCGGAACTCGCCGGAGTCGTCCTATCACCCGAGATGATTGTCGGTCGTGATCCCGCTAAAGTGAGTCGGGTGCGGTTTGGGTTGGCCAACCCGGCCAACGGAGCGTTCAGGAACGAGGCCGCCGCCGCGGCCGAGTGCCATGCCATCATTCGCCGCGCGATCCGATCCGCGGGGCTGAGCGTCGCCTCCTCGTCGCCGTGCGACACGGCGGCGGGCTTCAAGGGGCTGCAGGCGTGGACCGACGGCATCCGACTGCGACCGTCCCGCACCGCAGCCGCACTCTGGTGGGCACGAACGGCAGCGGCCGTGGCGACCGTCGGATTTGTCCTGTGGATGATCCCGCCGGTGGCCCGCGGCATTCAAGGCGCTTTCGCCTCGGCCTGGAATAGCTGTGTCGCCGCATACGACCACCTGTTCCCGAAATTGGATCAGCCGTGGAGCGTTGATGCCAGCGATGGCGAGTTTACGGACCGCGTCCAGGTAACGTGGCGGGCAGTTCCGAAGGCGACGGGCTACGCGCTGTACCGCGACGACATGCGAGTGCCTCTGGAAACCGTTAAGGGCGGCGACACCACGTCGTTCGACGACGTCTCCGCCAAGGTCGGTGCCGAAGCCAAGTACGCCGTGCGGGCGACGACAATGTTTACGCACGGGCAGCTCAGCGACGCGAATCCCGGGTACCGCAACATCGAGCCCCCCACGGGCGTCGTGGCGAGCCGTGGCACGGTTCGCGACGCCGTCGAGGTCGACTGGCAGCCGGTTGACGGGGCCGAGCAATATCTCGTGCGTCGCGATGGGGGCTCCTCGAGGAGCGATCAGGCGACCACCGCCAGCGATGAGTGGCGGGACACATCGGCCCCGGTGGGCGTTGAATGCCGTTATCAGGTCTGCGCGAAACGCGGTGTCGCGACGAGCCAGCCGAGCGAACCCGTGGCCATCGGATACCGCCCCGCTCGCGTGCCGACGGGACTCGCCGCCAGCGACGGCACGAGCACCGTAGGCGTCGAGATCGCCTGGAACAAGGTGGATGGAGCCTCGGAGTATCGGCTGAGCCGCTCCTCGCCCGACACCCCGAACGAAACGGCAAAGCAGGTGCAGTGCAGTTCGACTTCGTATGTCGACCGCTCCGCCGAACCCGGTCGAAGCTACGTCTATCATGTCACCGCCGTGACCAAGATGGGCGCTGAAACGGCGGCCAGCAACACTGACGATGGCTGGAGGGGGTTCGTCAAGCCGGAACTCAAGGCTTCCCGGGGCGAATTCACCAATCGGGTGCAGGTGAAATGGACACCCGTCCCCGGTGCAGACGGGTATGTGATCCTAAGGGATGGTGCCGCCGCACCAGTGGGCAACGTCGCCCGAGATGCGGCGACGTCGTTTGATGACCTCACGGCCTCGGCGGGCAAGCGGCACTCGTACACCGTTCAGCCGGTCGTGCCGCGGGGCGAGCCGCCGGCGAGCGATCCTGAGGCCGGCTGGCGGGCCATCGCCCCACCCGCGCGTCCGGTCGCGTCCCGCGGATTCACCGATCGCGTGATCGTCGAGTGGGAACAGGTGGCCGGGGCGGAGCGGTACGACGTTCTCCGGGACGGCACCCCTGTCGGCAAGGTCGCCGGAGGGGCCAAAACCGAATATGTAGACCAGGCCGCTGCCATCGGCAGGCTGTACCGCTACACGCTCACGAGCGCGACCGAGGAAACAGGGCCGGGCCCTGCGTCCAAGCCGGCCGAAGGGTATCGGAACCTCGAGAAGCCAAAAAATGTTCAGGTTCGCCGCGAGGGCGACACGCTGCTTGTCACGTGGCAACAGGTGACCGGGGCGAATCGATACGAGATCCTGCGAAGCGACAACCAAAAGGGCCCGCAGGGATTCGCCGACGGTCCGACCTGGCAGGACGACCAGCCAGCCGAAGGCCCGGTCACGTACCGCATCCGTGGCAGAACCGACACGGTCACCGGCCCCGAGAGTGAACCGGCATCGCTGCCTTAGCCCGAGGGGGCTTTGGGCCCACTCGGCAGCGGTCGATCGTCACGCGGCATGCTTGACACTTTCGGTGAAAAACCTATTCTCTCCGAACACCCCTTCTTGAGGGGCATGCGATCCCTAAGCATGAGATTGTCCGGCAACTGCGGGGATGGGTGGCCTATCCCCGTTACCTGCCTGCCTTCTTCAACACAACAAGGACAGTGAAACTGGATTCGCGGGAGTGCGGCGACCGTTGGGATGGTGGCCGTTGCGCACCGCCGTATCCGACCATCCGCTCGATCCGGCCGGCGGCTTGTGCCATCGCAGCTTTTCGACATCTTCCCGATCCGCTTCTCTCCTGAGCTGACATGATTTCTGAAAAACTTCTCGCTGAAATCAAGGCGATGCGGGACGAGTATTCCCACATCCTCGGGGCCCTGCTGGACGAGGCAGGCACGTCCGTCCGCCCCGACACGAGTTTCTCGCGGATCTATGCCACGTCGCGGGAGGCACGGGAGGCCTTCGACGCCCTGCTGAAACAGTCCCACAGCGAGGCCATGACGCAGCAGCCGACCCCGGAGTTCCGCGTCGCGATCATCGGGTCGACGAACAACGGCAAGACCTCGGTGCTGGCCGAAATGTTCCCCGACCTGACCGAGCGAGGCCTGTTGATCACCGACGTGAAAGACACGACATCGCAGGCGCTCATGGTGAAGCATGGTGCCGACTCGGAGATGGTCTTCAAGCCCTGGACCTTCGACCAGATCCGCTACCTCGTGGAAATCAGCCGCGAGGATCTCGCCCGACGCAAGATCGAGGTGCAGTACCGCGAGGATCACATCGAGATCGACGGTGACGAGTCCGACTACGAGTCTCGTGTGAAGTCAAACTTCAAGTTCGGCGTCAGGCACAAACTGAAGCCCTTCATCGGCAGCTACGTCGTCGATGCCGCGAAACAGGGTGACAGCGGACTGGTGGCACGGTTGACCACCAAGGTCGACTACTCGCAGTCATCGAGACCGAAAGACCTCGTGGTCAATGGCGAGTCCTTCAACGACCTCCAGTTCCGCGTCGCCGTCCGATCCGTCGAAATGGGGAGTTCGTTCTCCGAAATCGAGCGATGGATGAAGCAGTATGGGGCCGACCCGGCCTTGGCGCCCCACCTGACATTCATCGACACCCCGGGGCTCAAGGCTGGTGGTGGCGACAACGACGAGGTGCTTCGGCAGGTGCTTGCCCGCAAGAACCAGCAGATCGTCGTGGAGCTTCTCAAGAACGACGAACTCGACCTCATCGTTCATCTGGTGCTCTGTGGCCAGCAATCCGACTTCTCCACACTCTGGAACGAGTTGGAGAAAATCGACAGCGGTGTTCTCCAGGACCTCGGCGACAGGATCATCGTCGCGGTCAATGGCTTCAACCAGTATTTTGACAATCCGGACCTGTCTCGCCGGTGGCGGGATGGTGGATCCGGCACGGAAGACGACCACTTCAACGTTTCCCTGCAGTCCAACATCCGTGGCAAACTCAGTGAACGCGGCACGCTCGAGCCTCTCTCATTTTGCTTCGTCGATTGTAAGAAGTTCGTCGAGGGCCGCGGCGATCGCTACGTTGACTACTATCGCGACCGCCGGGTAAGCGCGGAGTCATGGGCCGAGCCGAACGGCGTTGGCCACGACACCCTTCGCCGGCTCGGTATTCTTGACTCCTTCAAGAAGAATCTGGATGCGATCGCCGATCCGGAGGACTGCGGCAAGGGTTTCCTCGTCAACTGCGTTATTGAGGCCTGGCGAACGCAGGGGCCAAAACTCCTCGTCCGGCGATGTGTCGTTCGGAGCGGCCTTCTCCGGTCGATCCGGGAACTGCGGCAACTGCTGTCCGAGTACTACGACGCCCAGGGAAAAATGACGCGACAGAGCGTTACAGACGCCCTGAAAACGACACTGGCCTTCCTTGATCCGTCCAGCCCTGAGGCCATCGAGAACTTTTGCCGCAGTGAAATCGACCGTTTCGTCGGGAAGGCGGTCGAACTGGCGATCGCCGAAGACAAATCGCCCGCATGGGCAAAAAACGCATTCAAGAAAATGGTGGGCACACTTTTCCTTAGGATTAAGGCTCACAACCCGAAAATGAAGCCCGAGGTGGAGGCAATCCTCGTCGCGTTCATCGATCGTGAGTACCGTGCTTCCGCGTCCGCGTGGGGATACAGAGCGTCAAACCTCCCGATCCCTTCGCGGGAGGACGAGGCCCCCCGTCACCTCGTCGTGCATGCCCTCAGCTATCACGCTCGCGAGTTCCTCCACAAGTGCGTGCAGTTGGCCGGGTCGGATGACGACCTCGCGGGCGTCATGCAGGACGAAAAAGATCGCGAAGGGATGGCCGAGGTGGTGTCGGAGATTGCGGTGTTGCAGAAAAGTGTCGAGCAGTTTTGCGCAACCCATGGAGTGTCGGTCACATGAGCACGGGCCCCGCGGTTCCCCAGTTCATCATCGTGCCCCGGACCGGCATCCAAATGTGCCGGCGGTTGCCGCTCAGGCACATGGATCAACTCCCTGATGCGATCAAAGACAAGATCTGGGACGCCGCGCAGAAGATCGGCGTGAGCCCGAAGAATGATGATGAACCCGGCCAGGCTGCCACCAAACCGCGGGGCGCCGCAGCGAACATCCTGCTGCCGCTGGTCGCCGGTTACGCCTGTGTGGACGAGGGCGTGGAGACGACCGGCTGGCTGGCCTGCGACCAGACGAACCCGGCCTTCTTTCGGCTGCTGAAGGTGGGCAGCGAGTGGCACGTCGACCTTCTGATCGACACCCAGTCGGGTGGCGGCTCGATGGTCAGCAACCGGATTCCCTGCATCGTTTCGTACGGTGCAACGCTTCTCAGGCGCGAGCAGGAACTCTGCAACTTCTACGTCGAAGACTACAGCAAGCCGAAGAACGTCGTCGGATCGCTCGTGATCGACTACGGCAACTCCGGCTGTGCCGCGATCTTTTGTCCAGACGATGCGGCACCGGGCTCCGTGCGGGCCATGACGCTGCCCACGCCATTCGATCCGCCCCAGATCACAACCGAAGCCCGCACCAGCGGTCCGATCCTCAAGTCGACCATGTTCGTGCTCTGGGCTCCTGAATCCGAACTGACGCCGCCATGGGTCGTGTATGGGCAGCAGGCCGAGCAGTTGATGGCGAATGCAGATCCGCTGATCACCTCGCTGTACGCGCCCAAGAAGTACGTTCGCGACTGGCCGGAGCACCTCAAGGCGCTCGAGCCCACGACGCCATTTCGCGGAAAGATCGGCCAACGCGATGGACTGTTCCCGAAGCAAATGTTCGTCCAGCACGGGATCGACCAGCTCCTCGAAATCATCCTCGCTGGCCTCACCAACCCAAACCGTGCCTCGCTCGACCCAGACCTCTACCCACAGGTCCGCAAGCTTCTGCTGACGTACCCGTTGACCTGGCGGGAGGCGGAGAAAAAGCTCTTTCGCAAGATGTTCCGCAATGCTGCCGACCGCCTTTTTCAACACGATCCCGAGGTGAGCAGTCAGTTCGGCGTTGAATTGGTGTGCAGCGAGCCAGTCGCGGTGGCGACCTACGCCCTGTGGGAGCACCTCTTCTACTACTACAGCTACGGCAAGAAGGGACAAAACCTGCGGGCCCCTTCGCTGGCCAGCAGTAGCCTCGGCAACATTACCGGCGAGCCCCGTCTGCGGATGCTCATCGTCGACATCGGTGGAGGATCGACCGACATCGCGCTGCTGGATGCCCACTGGCAAGTCGTGCCCGAGAAGGATGACCTCGAGCACGTCGCCGTCACCTTTCATCAGGCGGAATGGGCACGGTTCAACCGGGCTGGCGACCGGATCTCCCACCTGATCGCGACAGCGATCCTGGAATACATGCGGACTCGCTACGGCATCCGCGAGAGCCTCGACTTCGAGGTGCCCGCAACCAACCCTGGCTTCACGTTGGAGAGGAAGCGGGAGGCCGTCTCCACGATCATGCGGTACGCGGAAGAGGCCAAGGCCGCACTGGTCGCGACCGGGCAGCCGTGGCGACTCGGCACCGATCCCGAGAACGCGCTTCAGGAAGTCTTCAGCCCCGTGATCACGCAGCAGCAGGATGCCCCGCGCGAGTCGGGAGCCGGCTTTGAGCTCTCCCTTCCGGTGCTGCAGAAGTGGGTCGAACTCGACAGAAGGAGCAAGGCGACGGGCGGCGAGCCCGGCTTCATGGACATCTTCGTCTACCTTGGCGAACTCGCCGCCCAGTGCCGTCGGCAGCGGAAGGAGATCGATCTGGTCATCCTCAGCGGTCGCACGACACGGCTTCCGTTCCTCCGGCGGTTCGCGGCCGAGGCGCTGGGCGTGCCTTGGCATCGGATTCGTACCGTGGGAGAACTCCTTCCCGACGGTCTCAAGGCGGCTGATCACGCCGAGATGGATAAGCTGGCCGTGGTCTACGGCGGCCACCTTTTCAAAAATGGTGGCCCGATCCGGTTTTCGTTCGGTGAGTCGACGCAGGTAGAACGCTTTCAGCGGGTGATCGGGATCGCATCCGAGACGCCGAGTGGCATGCGAATCGGTCGTGTCTTCGTCTCACCTGGCGATCCAGCGCCGCGGACCATAACGGTCAAGGTTCCTGCCAATCGCACGCTCCGCATCGGCCAGGCGTTCCGTGAGGACTCCGACGTCGATCTCGTGGGGGTCCTGCAGAACTCATCTGCAGAGGATCGCGAAGTTGACGTCGACGTGATCGCCGACTTCCATGTCGAGATGAAGCGAGGTCGCAAGGCCGAGGGCGTGACCTACACCGAATGGGTGTCTGGCGGTACCGGCGACATTCGTGACAACTTCAATGACACCGGCCGTATCGACTGCGAGCCGGAGGGTTTCATTCGCGGGATCGTGCTTTCCAACCAAGATGAATGGATGATGCGGTGAAACGATGAACAACAGCCTGCTTCTCCGCGCCGCCATGGCGTTGTGTGCCGTCAACGTTCTCCTCGCGCTCCTGTCGACGTGGTCGATCAGCACCACCCGGTCACGGCTCAACGAGGGGCTGCAACAGGCCGATCGCGCCTTGGCGGAGGTCGCCGCCACGGCTGCTGCCGAAACCGCCGCCCGCAAGGACGCCGTGGCCGTGGCAGAGCAGCGGCTTCAGGTTGCGGAGAAGGAGATCGGCGCACTCAGGGCCAGGGTATTCCCGCCCGCACCAACGCCCAGAACCCCTACCATTCCGCCGGGGGAGCCCGATGCCGCGTCTGAAGACTCTTCCACTCCGCCTGTGAACCCGAAGCCATGATACCGATCGCGATTGGCGCTGGTCTGGCCGGCTATGCGTTTCACGTGCTCGGGCAGCGGATCGCCGCTGCCGAGCGCGAGGCAAACGGTGCCTGCGCCGGATCGAACGACGCTCTGGCGAGAATGCTTCGGGAGTATTGCCGCAGCGTGATTGCAGCGGACCTGCTGGCTGCGTCGACCGCTCCGGGCTTCACGAAGACGCGGGTGCGCTACCGGGATCACAACGAACGATTCACCACCGTGGGTGAACTGCTGCAGGCCATGGAGCCGAAGCTCGGCAGTTCCTCATACGCCGACATCCTGCAGCTCGTACGGCTTTTCTATCAACTCGACTACACGCTCGGGCCAGCCCCGGACCGCTGCGGCGGCATTCTGACCGAGTTGGAGCGGCGGCTCGTGGCAAATGACGGGAGCAGGGCCGTCGGCCGCGTGGAGCGGCTGGCACGCGGTCAACGGTGCGATGCCCAGAAGATGACGCTCGTCCGGAGCGGATCGCATGTCGAGCAGCCGCTCGGGTTCGTCGTCTATTCCCCGGATGGCAAGGTGATGAACCGGGCGGAGGTTTTGGGTCGATAGCCGGGTCGGGCATGCCGGCCCGCTCGGTAATCGACGACGGAGGCCTGGTGGTCGGGCCGTTCGGTTCAGTGCAGAAACGCCCGCAGGGCTTCACATTCTTCTTAGGCTCCAGGTTTATCTCATCCCATGAACGATTCGCCTTCTCCCACCACGGGTGTGTTCAATCGTGCCGCCTTCACCCAGCTTCTCAAGAAGCCCGGCATGGCGGCTGCCATGTTCCTGCCGGTGGATCGTGCCGAATGGATGAATGGTCGGTACACGCTGGGAAAGAAACCTGCGCCCCTTCCGGCAGGCGAGTTCACCGGCGTGCGGCTGCTGGTCCCCGACCCCCGAAACCTCAACAAGACGGCGGAGCAGAACGTCCAGGGCGACCTCGTCCAACTCATCGACTCGCTCGTCAAGATTCGGGCGGCCGACAAGGACCTGGCAGGCACGGTGCTGTCGTCCGAGCGGATCGTGAAAAAAGACCGTTCTGGCGTGCCGCGGGTGCGTTTCGGGCTGCGATGCGACGCCTCGAACAAGTTCGCGGACGAGGCCGCTGCTGCCACCGAGTGCCATCGTCAGATCGTGCGCAGTTTCCAGCAGGCGCTGTTTGGGATCGAGTCGCAGCCTCCGTTCGACGCTTCACAGGGCTTCACAGGACTGTCGACATGGGCGAAGGGAGTCAGGCTCAAGAAGTTTTGGGACTGGCGCTGGCTGCTGTTGCTCCTCCTCCTCCTGCCATTCCTGTTTCGCAGCTGCCGGGAGACGGACCCGATTGCCGGAAGCACCCGGAGTTTCATCATCGTTGTCGACAGCAGTTCGAGCATGGAGCCGTACTTCTCCAAGGTTCGTGAGGAGGCGACGAAGACGCTGAACAACATCACCGACTCGGCATTCAAGCAGATTCTCGGATTCCTCGGCCAGAGTCACTACATCGATCTCATCAATTATGACGACACCGCGAAGAGCCTTTTCGGTGAGCTGAAGCCGGTCACGAAGGCGACCGCCGATGAGATTCTCAAGGGCATCGAAGGGCTGCAGCCAGGTGGCTCCACGAACCTCAAGACGGCTATGACACTGGCAGAACAGGAGATCAAGAAGCATGGGAGGGAGACCACCGTCTGCATCATCACGGACGGTGCCGACAACACGGTCGCCGGGATGATCAACGAGATGGAGGCCAATCGTGCGGCGGTCGAGTCCCGGTTCGGGATGTCGGGCGGCGGCAGGCCGCTCATGCATGTGAATACGCTTTCACCCCGTCTGCTCGACCAAACTGACCGTACGGGCCAGGTGTCGCCACAAAATCCCGAGGAGCAGCAACTCGCCAAGTTCTCATCGATGTTCTACGGAATGTTCGGATTCACAGGCATCGGCTTCAGCCAACGCGGACTTCCGGCATTGTCGAAGATTTGGAACACCATCCTGTGGACGGCCCGCATGGCTGTCATCGCGGGTGGCATCGCGTATGCCTATCCCCGCCTGCGGGCGAAATTGTGACGCCGACGTCACCTCCGGTGATGTCATTGGTCTCGCTCGTTCCGCCGTTAGGACCTTGCTCAGTGGCCAAAGCCGTACGCCTTCACGGCAAACCATTACCTGGGTGGCCGTTGAGATGATTCTTGCGGTTGTTCCCCGGTCTGAGTTTCGTGAGCAGGCATGATTCCCAGCAAGGATTCGACTCCGCGTCTCGCCAGATTCCTGTCGGAAGTGACCACAACGGCCGTGGGGTTGGCTCTATCCCTCGGCCTCGGGCGTCTCTAACGCGATCAATGCCGGCTACGCGAAGTTAGGCGGGGATTTCCTCGATAACCGCGAGCGGCACAAGTACTTCTCGCGCAACGCCGACGGCAGGGTTCTCTATGCGACCCATCATTTCACTAGCGACGAACTGGAGTTACTCCTCGAGTGGCAGGGATTCAGCCGCATCAAGGTGACGACCGAGCGTGAGGCGAGCAGCAAACGGCCCGACGTAGCGGCGTATTTCCTCTTCGCCAACTGCCGCAAAGGGGCGAGATCGCCGTGCACCGACGACTCGATCTGGTACTTCAACGAGGGCGATCAGGAGGCGACGACCTGAATTCCATGCTAGAGAGTATCTACGATACCTGTAGCGACCACCTTAAAAACCAAGGCAAGTTGGTGAGCGTGTCGGCGAAAGCTTGAGGAGCATTGGGCCACCGCGGCCTACGCGACGAGACTTTTGCCGCCTCCGAACCGGCGCTACAGGTACGTAGAATGCGTTCTAGTCGCGCGGCCAGAGATGCAGCGTTCGCTCCGTTGGCACGCCGTAGCGAACCTCAATGGGCATGGGCTGCGCGGCGGCCTCTGTTCCCACGATTGGCTTCATGGCCGTGACCGGCTGTGCCGCTGGACGCTCAATCGGCCCGGGGTTCTCGGCGGCCAGCCAGCCAATGACGCCAAGCACCAGAATTACCGGCAGAATGGCGTACTTCGGAGGCGGACCCCAGATATTCGACATTGCGTTTCCCATGCATGACCTCCCGGGTGTAGACAACTTCGAACATGACTTACCCTGCATTTCCCGATGCTACACCCCCTCATGCAGGGTACGCAAGTACCCCCGATGTGAAAGCCCGGGAGATTACCGCCCTATTCTCGTGACGGTGACGCTCTTGACCGCATACACCGGAATTCGCAGTTCGGTGACGTCGGCAATGTCTCGACAGACTACGTAGTCCGGGCCGATCTCCATCACCTTGTAGCCGAGTGGACCGTCGAACTTCTCCAGCACCCCGATTTCGTAGCTGCCGCCCGAGTCCTTGACCTGAACGGCCTGTCCGAGACGCAGCGCCGAAAATACACCCTGACGTTCCGCGGGCGCTAGTCCCACAGTGGATGCGAAGACGGCAGCGGCCACGATTCCTGTGCCGATTGCCAAGAACGGACGACAATTGATCATCTCTTGCGCTCCATGACGAGGAACACACCGCCATCTGCGGTGTGTCGCTTGCGATGCCACGGCCACTCCGGTGGCGTGTCGATCGGATGCGTTCGTGGGAGAAGCGTACTCGCCATCAGGTTTACCGCACACATGCCTCGCCGAAAAAGCCGCAGATATTCCGTTGCCGCAAACACGGATGACGCGCCAGACGGCGTGACTGACGTCCTCCCCGTTTTTGATCCATCCGGGATGTTAGGTTTTTACGTTTGACATCACCGGAAAGAGTGGGTTTTGGGATGACAAAGAAGCCCTTTAGGGAAAAGCAGATCAGGATAGGGCTGGCGCAGGCTGAGATGGGCTCATTGGTTGCCGACGTGTCCTTCATGGATCTACGCAATCTCGGCTTCGATGAGTTGTTCGGGCGCGGGTATGGTCGACGCCGGGGGTACGCGACCAGCGGAAGCAATACGATACTGAGTGAGAGACCCTGCTGACTCGACGCCGACCACCCAGCGCGGCAGTCGAGCTAAATAACGAAAGAAAACACGGCATATTCCTTGAGCGGCTGACTGGTATTGGCCGCTCTACCTCACCAAGGAATATGCCCATGCATGACAATCTCACAGGGCGAGCGGTGGAGCTCGCCCATCTCACAGACCTGATTCGGACTAGCCTTTCGCTGGCCGATGCGGCGATCCCGCTCATCAACGAACAGTTGAACGGGCTTGCCGAAATGGGGATCGACAACCTTGAACTCGAAGGTCCCCGAATCTATTCCCGGACAGCGGGCTGGTCGCCCGCGTTCGACGACGAGCAGATCATCTACGCAGCGGCACTCACGATGCCCGGCGGCCTCGGCTGCACGACCTGGAGTGCCAATGAATACGCGATGCGGTACGGTGACTCCCACCATGAACCGCCCACCCTTCGGGAGAGATTCGTCGTATACGACAAGCTTCCGCCAATCGTGCGGGCCATGATTCCGGGCGTTGCCCCCAAGTTGATCGCCGAGTTGCTCTCAAGCTTCAACCTGCTGGCCCGGTGATGCCGGACCAGCCATGGTGTTGCCGAGCCGCGTCGTAGCGGCCAGGCATCTATCTGTCCGGCGGCATGTTGCCGATCCGGACGTGTTCTCTCACCGGCGGCGACGCTCGTCGCCGGTGTTTCCCTTGATCCCCGAATGGGGAAGGACTGCGCAGATGTCTCTTCATGATGATGAACGTCTCCTCGCCGCTGTCGCGGCTGCCCTGGGCGAGACGATCGCCCTCGTCCGTAGCCGTGGTTTTCACATCGACCGTCGCTCGGCCAGTTACGAGCCGACACGGGCGGGCTCGCGATGCCAACGAGATGCCGATGACGGCGTCGATGCCCTCGACCTCGCGACGTATGGCATCGACTGGGACGCAGGCGATGACTCTCGGCTTCGTCGCCGTGCGCGGCGGCTGAGCGGCAGGCGACTCCGTCGCCGGGTGGCCTAGCGGCCACCGCGGCGACCACGACCGGCGGCGTGCCGACTGGGGCCGACGTGGCTCCCGGGCACGCCGCCGATCCATTTATTTACGGAACCACACTCATGCACCAGAACAACAACTCAGACCACGTTCGACACCAGCAAAACGGGGCCCCGGAGCCCCAGAAGCGAAACGATGCGAATCCTCACTATGGCCCCGCGGCGGCTGACCCGATCGAGCAATTCCGCAGGCTGCTTGCCGAGCTCATCGCGCGAAAACTCATCGCCGAGCGAAGGGGGCCGCCGCCTGGCATGGTCGGAGAATGATGCGGCGGAATTCCTTGCTTTTTGAAGCCTCGATTACGAGAATGGAGGCTGGTTCTCCGATTCGACGGACCGCTCGCTGTCTCAAAGGAGGAGACATGAAACCCCGCCCCCGCACTGGTTCGAGCCGCCACAAAACTACTGCCTCCCCGCCGACATGTAGCCCAGAGGTGGTGGGATTCATCGCAGCCATCCTGCGGCAAATGGATCACGCGGCCACCCTCGTGGTCGCCTTCTTCCGCAGCGTCGGGATGATGGGGCCGCACGACCACTCGCTCCCCGATCTGCCCCGCGAGTTCCTGCTGGAATTGGGGGCATTGCTCCAAGCGAGGGAGTGGCACGCCGCCGGGCTGATCGACTGGTTTGACTCGGAAGGCCTGTCCATCGACGACATGATCGGCCGAGCGATCGAACGGCTTAAGAACGATCCTGCGGCAGTCGCCGCTGGCCGCTGCGGCACCGAGGCAATGACTGACGTGACGCGGATATGGACCGAGCGGTGTGCACCGGACGCCCGCGGCCACCTCGACGCAGACGTGGCGATCCGCTGGGACAATTCGCTCGATATCGACGCTGCTGTCGATGCATTTGCCACATTCCTCTGCCGGCATCGTGATGCTGGTGAAGCCACGGAGGATCTCTGATGCCCGTCCGCTCCCCCTTCAAAGCCCGCTGTTATCTCCGCCGAAGTTCCGCGAAACAGGAATCGTCGCTGGAGATGCAACTCGACTATGTGATTGCAGCCGCCAAGCAACTTGGCATTACGCTGAATGCCTCGCATGCGGACCTTGCACACATGCTGGCCAATCGGCTGACCAAGTATAAAGACATCTACCTCGACGACGCGGTCAGCGGCACCCGAACGAAACGGCCTGCGTTCGATGCGATGATCACGGAATTGAAAGCTGATCCGTCGATATCGCATCTCTTCGTCCACAAGCGGGACCGGCTCGGACGGCCGCGCCTGCCGCTCTCGATGATGATCGTGGAGGAGGCACTCAAGTCGGCCGGTGTGACGATCGTGACGTCGGAAGGCGTGATCGCGGCAGGCGCCCGCGGATCGGAGGCCCTTGGGCAGTCGCTGGTCTCGTTTGTCGGCTATCACGAGAGCGGTGAATTCAGCCGAAAGCTCTCGGAACGCATCATCACCAAGCACATTGAGCTTGCGAGCCAGGGCTACAGTACCGGCGGCATCCCGCCGTACGGCTTTGGCCGGTTCCTCGAGAAGTCGGATGGCACGCTGATCGAGATCCAGATGCACCAGCGTCACACGGAGCGGAACTGCCACATCCGCTTTTTGCCTAACGACGAGCAGCGGATCAAAACCTGGATCTGGATACTGGAACGGCTGGAGGCCGGCTGGAGCACGAAGCGTGTTGCCCAACGACTCAACGAGCTCGGCATCCCCACGCGAGACGCTGGCCGCAAGCGGCACGACGACGGCGTTGAGCACGAGGTGTCCGGAAAGTGGCATGAGAGCACCGTTCACGCTCTCGCCACGAATCCGATCATTATCGGAGTGAAGGAATACGGCCGCTTCTCAGAAGGCGTGCATCACCGCGCTCAGGGGACCGGTTTCCGTCCTGTCACCGAAGACGAGCTCCTCCTGGATGGCTCTGGCAAGACGATCGAGAACGACGTCTCAGACCGCATCCGCGCCGCGGCAGGCTTCGCTGCGCAGTTCGACCCTGATCGCTGGCACCGGCTCCAAGACAACCTCAAGGCCCGCGGCAGCTCCCAACGCGGCAAGCGCAAGGCTCACGACCCGGCGGCTTACCCGCTGACGCCGTGCGTGTTCGACCTGACCTGTGGCTGCGGCGGCATCATGCACGGCGCTGTGCGTAAGGACCGAGGGGCTGGTCGGCCGATGTATCGCTGCAGCATCTACACGAAGACGCAGGGCGTGAAGTGCCACCACAACAACATCGACGGCGAGGCCCTCCTTCAGTTCACGGCGCGGACTCTCGTGACCTTGATGCAGCGGGCGGCTGGGAAAGACAAGTTGCTTGCGGCCGTTGAAGCTCGCATTAGGGAGATGCAAAACGCTCCGGCAACTCCGGACGAGGCGATCCGACAGGAGGTACTCGGCCGGGTCGAGCGGCTGCGGCAGAAGGTGGCCCAAGCCCCGAAGCGAATCCTCGAAGAGGATGACGAGAACATCCGGACCGCACTGCGAGCGGGGTTCCGCGAACTGCAGGCCGAACTCGCCGGGGCGGAGAAGTCACTCGCTGATCTCGAGAAGCGGATGCCGCACCGCGAACTGCCGACGAGCGTCGAGGCGGAGGTCCAAAAGGCCTTGGCCCTCATGGATCGGATCGAAACCGTCTGTGGCAATCCGGCGGCCCGCGAGGAGCTGAACCGCCTCGTTCAGGACCTCGGCATCCGCATCGGGCTCACGTTCCGCGAGGGACATCGAAACAACCGCCCTGCCCGCATTCTCCAGGGCGGCATCGTTGCCTTCGGCAATCAGCCGCTGCCCTGCACGCTCCGTAACAGCAGCGGCCGCCCGCTGGTTGGCGGCCTGCCGGAGCAGGCGGACGATGAGCATCAGGACGATCGTAGCGGCGGCCAGCACCACCGCCAGAAAGAACACCCCGACGAAGCCACTGGCTCCGCCGCGGGCAGCAAGAAAGTCCCTTCCAATCGGAAGGGCGGATCGACCGGATCGAGGCGCGCGTTGCGGGGCGGCGTGCAACCCTCACCGGCCGATCGTCAAACACCTCGCCAACCATCCGAGACCGGACGGTTATACAAGGCAAGTCGGGGCGACCCCCGACGGCACTTCCCGTATGAGATCGTGTTCGAGCGGAATGTCCCTAAAAACAGCCGCGTTGTGCCCGTTTCCGTTCCCCTACCAAATCTGGTTTGAGGGGGATGCGGTGCGGGCACGGACGGCCAAGGGACTTTTCCGCCGAGGACGCTGAGGCGACGGGAGCGTTCGCGCTCCCCCGCCCTGCTCCACCCCGGAGGCATTCCACGCCTCCGAGGTTTTTAACATGCTTCGATTCAACGATGACGCCGGCGAACCCGGCGCAGGATCCGATGATTTCTCCCGTGATTCTAGCAGTTCGTCCTCCGGCCCTCAAAACCGCGGTCGCGTCCGGGGCGATGATTTTGGCCTCCCAGCGCGGGCTGGCCTGATTGATCTGGCGCGTACCTATCTCGACGCCCAGGCCCGGCTCTGGCCGGAACTTGTCGGCACTGCTGCGGTGCCGATTGCGATGCCAGCGACGCTGGAGCCCATGGCCGACGACTTTGAACGCCGGTTCCGGCAGCAGCATGCAGAAGTCTTCCGCCCAAACGGCACGCCAAAAGTGTGGACCGATCTCGGGATCGCTTACCTTAGGTTCAGCGACGAGGGCTCCAATCCACGGTCGCTCGATCAGCAACTCAACAACGTGCTGAATCGGGCGCATCGCGACGGCATCTTCATCCCCTGGCAATACGTCTGTGCCGACGCCGCCGTCAGCGGCACACTCTCCTGCCGACGTGGCTATGCGATCGCCAAGATGCTCGTGGAACGGCGTGCGGAGACCGGGGCAGCGTGTTTTGTGATCGATGACCTGTCCAGGATGAGCCGCAACACGATCGAGTCGCTACGGCTTGGTGAACTCGCCGCCGACACGGGCGTTCGCGTCATCGGTGCTAGCGACGGTTTTGATAGTGCCAATCAGCAGTCGAAGCTCGTGCTGCCGATGATGAGTTCGATCAACGAACTCTTCATCGACCAGCTTGCATCCAAGGTCCATCGAGGCATGGACGACGCATTCTCCCGGGGCGAAAACATTCAGCCGCCGGGTGTCGGCTATCGGATGGTCCCGGTCACACACCCCGACGGCAGCCTGGTGTTCACCCACAAGGGCACCGTCGAGAAACGCGCCGAGATCGATCTGGAAGCCGCCGAGTGGATTCGCCGGGGCGCGGAGATGATCGCGCATGAGGGCAAGAGCCCGATCGATGTCGCGAGGCTCTTGAACGAGCAGAAGGTCGGTGGCAAGCCCACCTGGTCTGACAACCGGGTCCGAAAACTCTATTCCCGGGAGCGTCTGGTCGGCCGCGAGGTTTATCGCACGACGAAACGGGTCTGCGATCGACAGACGGGCCGCGTGCGGTACGTGAAACTGCCCAAGGACCAGTGGTTGACACGTGAATCGCCGCACCTGCGGATCCTGTCGGACGACCTGGCGATGGCGGTTCGCACCAAGCTGAATCTGGCGGCCCAGTCGTTTGGCAGGCGAGCGAAGGATTTTCGGAAGTCGGTGTATCGAGCCGACCTCTATCCGAAGGTTCTCATCCGGCCGATCTGCGGTGGTTGTGGCACACCGATGATCCTTGGCCGCTCGGTTGGCAAGTACCAGAGTTTTGTCTGCCACAATGCCATCCACGGCATCAAAGGCTGCAAGAACCGTGGCTACAAGTCAGCCCGTATCATCGACGAGACTGTTCTGGCCGTGGTCGCGGCCGAACTCTTCAGCGAGGGCTTCGTCGCCGCCGTGACAAAGGATGTAAACGCGATCCTTGCCGCCGCGGCCAAGCGGCCGGCGGGCTCCACAAGGAAGCTCGAGCAGGAGATCGCCAACCGGGAACGACAGATTGCCCGGCTGACGGCCCGACTCGACAGGGTCGACGATGCCGATGGCCTCGACGCGATCTTCGACAAGGTCGCGGAAATGGAACGGGAGCTGAAGGCCAAGCGGGCGGAACTGGCGGAGCAGCAGCGGCTGAACCGTCGGCCACCCGTGAAGCGGGTCAAGGAGAAGGATGTCACTGCGGCACTCGCGCAGCTCCGCCAACTCCTTCAGTCAGACGTCGGGCTGGCGGCACCAGTGCTGAAGGAACTCGTCGGGGATGTCGTGATCGAGGCACGAACCGTGGAGGGTGAGGCGAAGCCGCAGATGTTTGCCCGGTTCACGATCAACGCCCTGCCAGCGCTTGCCGCCATCGGACGTGGCCCTGACGCGGCCGGTGATTATGGGCCTCAGACGCTGTGGCGTTCTCTCGGCGAGGATCTGGCCAGCAATGCCAGCGCGATGCCTGGCAGCCCAATCGAGATCGTGGTTCCCCTGAAACGGCCGGGCGGCCAAGGGGATCACGGAAGCCAAGCCGATGAGGCGTGAAGCCGTCGAACGTGGTTCCCGCGTTTATAGCCGGGGCGGCAGTGGCCGCCCCGGCTACGCGGGCCAACCAGCGGGCAACCGAATGATCGACTAGGAGGTGGCTCCTGCCGCACTGTAGAATCCAGTTTCCCTCTGAGTACGAAGGAGTTTTCAAGTGGCGACTGCTGACACATACCCGCACATCATCCTCGCGAGTGACGGCAAGGCCGTCATCGAGGGCACTCGGTACACCGTCGAGCACATCGCCGCGGAGCAGTATTTTTACGGCTGGTCAGCGGAGGAGATTCTGCGGCAGCATCCAGACCTGCGGCCAGCCGAGGTTTATGCGGCACTCGCTTTCTTTCACGACCACCACGACAGCATGGTCGCGGCCATCGAGGCGGGGAAAGCTCGGGCTGAGCGGGCCCGCGGGCCCGAGACCGTTTCCCGTGATGAACTGCTCCGGCGTCGTTCCGCGGCGCAGAGCCGCAACGGGTGACGCACCCAATGTCACTGGCCATTTACATGGACGTGCATGTGCCGGCGGGCGTCTCACAGGGCCTCCGTCGAAAACAGATCGATGTCCGCACCGCCCAAGAGGACTCCGCAGGGCGCATGGCGGACGACGAGTTGCTCATGCGGGCGACTGCGATTGGGCGGGTGTTGCTCACGCAAGACGCCGACTTCTTTGAGATCGCGGCACAGTGGCAGCGGCAAGGCATCGCGTTCGGTGGGATTCTGTTCGCGCCTCAGGGAACGCCGATCGGACGGCTGATCGACGATGTCGAACTCTGTCTCGCGGGCATGACAGCGAACGAGTTCGCCAACCGTCTCGTTCACCTCCCGTTACGATAGCCGCTGGATCCCCGCGTCCAGGGGCTATCCAACGGTCACCATGTGGGAGTTCCTACATGTCGACGGTTGGACAATGCCCACTGGGACGCAGGTGGAGCGTCCGCCGGTGACTTAGAATGTGGCGAATTCCTAAGGCCACACAAAAGCTATAGCGTTGCCAGCCCATGGCGAATTTGGCTCACGGGCTCAGAAAGTCACACGTCGCCTATGGGACTTGACGCTTGCCTGATAATTTTGCGTCGCTTCCGCAACCTCATCCAGACCGTCCCCAGTCCCATCAACGCCAACACGCACGTGGAAGGCTCAGGCACCACGACGAGTTCGCCCGTGGTCGTGGTGAACCTAAGCTGCTGATTGTTCGCTGTGAAGCCCGTCCGCCACTCCCCACCACCGATATCGGAGAACGTCAATCCTGCGTACTCCCCGGTGGCGTCCAAGTTGATCGAGTCGAAATTACCGAGTCTCGTGGTGAAATTCGAGTAAACGTCGAATACGGTCAGGTCGGCGTAGCTGCCGCTCAGGGTGATGTTCATCGCCCCGCCATAGTTCACGGTGCCCGGGCCAGTGCCGATGATCTGGTCGTACAGCCCCACGGAAGATCCGGTGATCTCGATCAGCGTGGTCGAGCCGGGGTTCAACGTCAACGATTCAACCGTCAATGCGCCAACCCCGATACCGGGATCGAGCGTACCCGAAGAGAGAATCGTGACCGCACCAAGGATGCTGCCGCTGCCGCTCAGCGTGGCCCCCGAATACACCGACATCGCGGTCGCCCCGAGTTCACCATTCACGATGAGCGTGCCGTCGTCGACGACGGTGGCGCCCGTGTAGCTGCTCGAGCCACTGAGTGTGAGCGTGCCCACGCCGAGTTTGGTGACGGCTCCGGTACCATCGATCGTGCCAGCATACTCGTAGGCGTCGGAGCGATTGAAAATCAGCGTTCCGTTGTTGGTGAGATCGGTCGCCAGCACGCCCGACGCGCCGCCCACGCCGATCTGGAGCGTGCCGCCGGCGTCGAGGTTGATCGTGGCTGTCGGAGACCGCGACAACGTGCCAGACACGGAGACGAATCCCCCGTTCCCGCCAGTGCCGGAAATCGTGAGGCCTGCGTTGCCGGTGCCCGACAGGCTCCCCAGCGTCAGGTCGCCACTCAAGCCCCACGTGCCGCTGGAAACGGTCGCCTGGCCAGAGCCGTTGGAGGTGAGGCCGTCCCCGTTGGTGCCGATGAACCCGTCGGTGCTCAGGAGCGTGCCGCCAGTCACATTCAACGCACCGATGCCGTCGTATCCGACGGTGATACTCCCGCTGTCCGACCACGTGCCGCTGCTCACGGTGATGGTGCCGTTGCCCGTGACGTCGAAGCCAACAAACACGTCAGAACTGTTGATGACGCCGCCGGAGAACGCCAGCGTGCCGGTGCCACTCTTGCCGACGTAAAACTCGCCGGTATTGAGCCATTCGCCACCGCTCATGACCACGCTGCCTAGCCCGGTCGCATCCTGCCCGATGATGCCATTGATGCCCGTCACGGTGCCGCCGCTGAGATTGAGCGTGCCCTCCCCGAGATTGCCGACGACGAGGCTGTTCGCGACCGTCCACGTGCCGCTCGTGACATTCGCCGTCCCGGAGGAACTTCCCAGGTAGCCAATTACTCCGTAGTCGCTCGACACGCTGCCGCCATTGAGATTGAAGACGCCAGTGCCTGTGGTCGTATAGCCGACGTAGAGAGTCCCGGTGTTGGTCCATGAGCCACTGGTCAACGTGACATTGCCCGTGCCACCGCCCTCATAGCCGATGGTGGCCGTATCGCTGAGCACGTTGCCACCGTCGATGAGCAGCGAGCCAGTGCCTCGGTAGCCGACATTCAAATCGCCGGTCGTCGCCCAGGTGCCCCCGTGAACCGCCGCGGAACCCGTTGAGCCCAACGAGTACCCCACAAAGCCACCCACATTGCTCACGCTGCCACCGCTGATGTCGAGCGTACCCGAGCCGTCGTAGCCGATGTACAGTTCCCCGGAACTGGCCCATGTGCCGCTGGTGATCGTCGCAGTGCCGCTCGAGCCTGCTTGATAGCCGAAATAGCCACCCACATTCGACACGCTGCCACCCGATACTTCGAGGGTGCCGGTGCCCAGAAATCCTGCATACAGGTCGTTGGCGTTCGTCCAGACGCCCGAACTGACCGTCGCTCGACCGAGTGCGCCCGCGAGGTAGCCAATCTGGGCGTTGAAGCTCGAAACGTCGCCTCCGGTCACCTCCAGGACGCCGTCGTCGCCGGTGTTGTAGCCGATGTACACATCGGAACCGGGATGGTTCACGAGGCCGTTCACCGTCACCTGCAGAGTGCCCAGGTAGATCTGAGTTTCCCCAGAATAGGAATTGCTACCCGAAAACGTGACGGTTCCCGTGTTCGTCAACGAGACGATGCCGATTCCAGAGATCACGTTGCTGACAACGGAATTCGTTCCGGACATGTTGAACTGGAGCGTCCCATCGTTCGCGACATCCCCGTCGATGTAGGCCCCATTGTCGAGTTGGACGGTTTCTCCAAACGCGATGGGCCCGCTGAAGGACCCCGTCACGACCGTTTGCGCCGAGGCCATTGGCATGCGACCGAAAGCCAGCAGGATCGCGACGATCGCGACCACGGCCATGCGCCAACCGGCAGATTGTTTGTACAGAGGAGTCATGTCATCCAGACCTAGATCGCAGGTGATTCCTGCCGGCAGCCCGTTTGTAGGGCCTGGGCAGATTGTAGTGTCTCAAAACCGCAGTGCAAACGTACGGCACGGCGTTTGCCCGGCCGAAATCAATAATTAGGCCCCTCGCCCAGCACAAAACCCCCCTTACACAGGGGGTTTCGCTGCCGGATTATCCGCAGATCAGCCTCAACGAACGTCCTTTCTCACGCCTCGACAACCCATTCCGTAATCAGCCGACAACCCTCACGCCCGAGGCAAATGGCGACGTGTTCTTCAGCACCCCGCCGACGATCTGCGTGGCCGTTGCCGACACCCAGTCGTTCGCCGCGATGTCATATCCGGCGAGCACCTGATCAATCGCGGCCGTGCCGCCGGCCCCGATGGTCACGTCCAGGTATCCGAGGAGCGTCCGTCCCTGCACCTGCGACGCACTCGCGGCGTCGCGTGCCAGGCTGGTGAAGTACTGAATCCGGTACGTTGCACCGACGGTGCCCGTGATCGTGCCGGTGATGGCGACGTCGGTGCCACTCAGCGTCGCACCGGTGACCGTGGGAGCCACCTGGTTGGCATTGCCACCAGACACCAGCGTGATGCCACCGGCCACGTTGCCATAGATGGAGTTCGACAGCATGGTGTTGTCGATCGCGGTCGCACCGACCACCTTGATACCCCAGCCCTTGGAATTGGTGATCAGGTTGGCATCGGGATCATCGAGCGTCGTGCCGAGGGCGCTGCCGATCACGGCACCGGACCCGATGACCAAGACGCCCGTGTCGTTGCCGGAAATCGTGTTTCCGACGATCGAGCATCCGCTCACCGTGCCGGCCGAGATGCTCACGCCGGCGATGGAGGCGTTGATCACGATGTTGTTGCTGAGGGTGACGCCCGACGTCGTCCTCTGGGTATCGGAGTTGAGCCCGATGCCGTACTGTCCCTGGTTGACAACGGAGCCCGCGATCATCGTTCCCGTGCAGGTGCCGGTGACCAGGATCCCGTAGGTGGTGTTGCCCTCGACACGGATCGCGGCCGTCGTGCCGTCGAACCGGAAGTTGGTCGCGTTGTTCACCCGCACGCCGATGGCGTTGTTACGGGAGGTGACACCCTTCACGGTCGTGCTGGTAAACGCCCCCTCGGCATAGATGCCCTGCTGCGTGTTGGCTGAGAAGACGCTGCTGACGACCTCGAGGCCGGTTGTGCCGTACAGGCTCATGCCGACCGCACTGCCGGAAACCGTGTTGCCGCCGACCCTCAGCGTGGAGGCTCCGCCGACGGTGCCCCTGAACGAGAGCCCACCGGCACCGTTCTTCGAGAGCGTGTTGCCGTCGGTCTTTCCGAGCCCGCCGACCTCGCCACCGCGTGCCGACGTGACGAGCACGCCGAACTGGAAGTTGTTGGAGATCGTGCTGCTCTTGACGACCGTGCTCACCCCGGTGGTAGCCACCGACACGCCGCTCACGCCGTTGCCGAGCACCGCGTTGGTGGCGGTCACGCCGATCTTCGAACTGGTCACGGTGGTGTTGGCGGCACTGTCCGCGATCAAGATGCCGTTCTGAGTGTTGCCCGACATCACGCTGCCGTTGATCGTGGTGGTGGTCGAATTCCCCCGCAGGTAGACGCCGTGCAATGCATTCCGCGAGGACGTCACGTTCGACAGCGTGGTGTTGGAACTGTTGAGAATCTGGATGCCACTCTGTCCGTTCGCCAACGCGGTGGTTCCGTTCGTTCCCACACCGACCAACGTGTTGGTGATGCTGGTGCCATTCGCGTTGTCGGCGATGTAGATGCCATCCCTGGTATTCGCGGCAATCGTGTTGCCGATGATAGAGGTGCTCGAAGCTCCGGAGATCGAGATGCCGAACTGCTTGTTAGCCTGCCCAGCGGTGCCGGCGGCATTCACGCCGATCTTGTTGTTGGAGATCGTAACGCCCGATGCCGCACCGGAGGCCTGGGACAACGCGATGCCAGTCCCGAGATTCCCCGAGATGGTGCTGGAGGTGATGGTCATCTTGGACACCGCACCATTCATCTGCACGCCGGCCTGCAGGTTCGACGTGATGCTGCTATTGCTGACGGTCGTCGAGGTGTAGTCGCCCGCTGCGACCGAGATGCCGTTGCGGCTGCCGCTCACCGTGAAGCCGCCAAGCGAACTGCTCTTCGATCCGCCGAGGAACGCGATACCCGCCCCACTCGTGTAGTTCGTGATGGAGCTGCCGGCGGTCGTCATCGAGACGTTGCCGAGGCCCGAAGCGATGGTCAGACCGTTGGTGACGCCGGAGATGGCGGCCAACCTCACGGTGCTCGACGCGGTGACGTTGGCCGCACTGTTCAGCGTGAGACCGCCGAGTGCCGTCGTGGCACCGACCGCCTTGCTGAACGTGATGCCACCGGTGCCGGCCGCAAGGGTCAGCAGCCGGGCCCCGTTGAGCGTGCCCTGGAAGGCGATGTTGCCCGCACCGGCCCCGGTGTTGACGAGCACGTTGCCGGCGAGGGTCGTGTTCGACGCATACGAGACGGAGTCGTTGGTCGTCACCACGTCGCCGGCCGTGCTGATGCCAGCGGTGCCGGCAAGGGTCACCGCGCCGTCTGCCGAGATGTCGCCGGCACTGCCGAGGGTGAGTGTTCCGGCGGTGGCATTGAGCGCCACGATACCGGCGTTGGTCGTCGTCACAGCCTGGGCGACGTTGATCGAGCCCGCGGCGACGTTCAGGCCGCCGACCGCGTTGTAGTTCTGAGCACCGCTGAACGTCGCCGCCCCCGTCACTCCGGCGGCGACAAGGCTGGCGGCGGTAATGTTCGACACCGTCAGGTTGCCACCGTTCGCGACCGTGATCGCACCCAAGCGGGTCGTGCCGCCGACGGCACCGGTGAAGGTGATGTTGCCGGTGCCGGCCGTGAGGCCGAGCGACTGGCCGCCATTGACCGCCTTGCCGAAGAGGATGGCGGAGTTGACGGTCTTGAGGGCCGTGTTGCTGGTGAGCGTGACGTTGTCGTTGTAGGTCTGGGTGCCGGTCGTGTTGATCGTCGCCGCGGCGATGACCGTGGAACCGGCCGAGTCGGTGGTCAGGTTCGACAGCGGTGTCGTGCCGCCGACGGCGCCCGTGAACGTCGTCACGCCGGCGGTGTTCACCGTCAGCGATCCCTCGTCCACCTTGCCGGAGAACGTGATGTTGCCCGAGCCACTCGAAGCGAGCACCGTTCCGGCCGAGAGCGTCACGTCGTCGCCATAGGTCTGGGCGGCAGACGTGGTGAGCGTGCCGGCGAGGGACGTCGTGCCGCCGCCGTTGGAGGTGAGGTTCGCGATGCCGGTGAAACTGCTGCCATTGATCGTCGTCAGGCCGCTGAAGGCCAAGACCAGGCTGTTGCCGGCGCCGGCGACGCCCTGGGCGAACGTCGGCGTGTCGCCCGTGAGCGTGACCGTCGACGAGCCGAGCGTGACGGCGTCGTTGTACGTCTGATTGCCGGTCGTCGTGATGGCACTGGCGTTGATCGTCACGGTGCCTCCGGCATCGGTCGTGATGCTCGTGAGGGCATTGATGCCGCCGATGACGCCGCCGAGGACCGTCGCTGCCGAGTCGTTGATCGTGAGCGAGTAGGCACCGTTGACCGTGCCGGCGAGGGTGACGTTGACGCCGGTGAGCGTCGTGTCAGCACCGAGGCTGACGGCGTCGCCAAACTGCTGGGCACCGGTCGTGGTCACGGTCCCGCCATTAAGGGTCGTCGTGCCGCTGGCGTCGGTCGTGACGCTGGCCACCGAGACCGTTCCACCGAAGACAGTGGCTGCGGAATCGTCGACGACGAGGGCATAGCCGCCGGTCACCGTGCCGCCGAGCGACACGTTCACGCCGGTGAGCGTGGCGTTCGCACCGAGCGTGACATTGTCACCGTAGGTCTGGGCCCCGGTCGTGGTCACGTTGCCACCATTCAGGACGGTCGTGCCCGACGCATCGGTCGCCAAGGAGCCGACGGAGACCGTGCCGTTGAACGTGGTGTCGCCCGAACCGTTGACCGTCAGGGCATAGCCGCCGCTGACATTCTCACCGAACGAGACGTTTGTCCCGGTGAGCGTCGCATTGGTGCCGAGGGTCACGTTGCCCGAGTAGTCCTGCGTGCCCGTGGTCGACACGTTGGCATTAAGACTGGTGATGCCGGAGACGCTGTAGTTGGTCACGTCCGAGATCGCCCCGCCAACCGTCGCGTTGCCGGCGATCGCGAGTGCCTTGCCGCCACCGGCGACCTGAGACTGCGTGTCCACGGTCGTGCCGGTGAGCGTGACGTTGTCAGTCAGGCTCACGTTGCCCGCGTAGGTCTGCGTGCCGATCGTCGACACGTTGGCACCGAGGGCGGCCGTGCCGTTCACCGTGTAGGTCGACACGTTGGAGATCGCTCCACCCACAGTCGCGTTGCCCGCGATCTCGAGCGAATTGCCGCCACCGGCAACCTGGGACTGCGTGTCCACCGTCGTGCCCGAGAGCGTCAGGTTGTTGGCGAGATTGACGTTGCCGGCGTAGGTCTGGGTGCCGGTCGTTGTGACGTTCGCACCGAGGCTGGCCGAGCCTGTCACATCGTAATTGGTGACGTTCGACACCGCTCCGCCCACCGTCGCGTTGCCGGCGATCGTGAGGTTCGCGTTGCCGCCGTCGACCGCCTGCGTGGTGTTCACGGTCGAACCGGTCAGCGTCCGGTCGCCACCGGAGAGCGTCAGGTTACCGAGGTAGGTCTGCGTGCCGGTCGTCGACACGTTCGCACCAAGGGCCGCCGTGCCGTTCACCGAGTACGTCGACACGTTGGAGATCGCTCCACCCACGGTGGCGTTGCCCTCGATCGAGAGCGAGTTGCCACCGCCAGCAACCGTGCTCGTCGTGTTCACCGTCGAACCCGACAGCGTCAGGTTCGACATCAGCGTCACCGCGTCCTGATACGTCTGCGTGCCACTCGTCGAGACGTTCGCACCGAGGTCGGCCGTGCCCGTCACGGTGTAGTCCGACACGTTCGACACCGCTCCGCCCACCGTCGCGTTGCCCGCGATCGTCAGGTTCACACTGCCACCATCCACCGTCTGCGTCGTGTTGACCGTCGAGCCAGTCAGCGTGCGGTCACCGCCCGAGAGCGTCACATTGCCGAGGTAGGTCTGTTCGCCGGTCGTGCTCACGTCGCCACCCAAGGCCGTCGTGCCGTTCACCGTGTACGTCGACACGTTCGAGATCGCTCCGCCAACCGTCGCGTTGCCGTTCACCGTCAACGAGTTGCCGTCGCCGGCTACCGTCGAGTTCGTGGTGATCGTCGTGCCGTTGAGCGTCGTCGAGCCCAGCAGCGTCACGGCGTTGCCGTAGGTCTGCGTGCCCGTCGTCGAGACCGTGCCGTTCAGGGCCGTCCCACCCGTGCCGTTGCTCGTCAGGTTGTCGATGCCGGTGAACCCGCCGTCCACCGTCGTCAGCGACGTCATGTTCAACGTCAGGTCGTTGCCGCCACCCAGGACACCGTTCGGGAACACCGCCGACTTGCCCTGCAGCGTCGTGTCACCGAGCAACGCCACGTTGCCAGCGTAGGTCTGCGTGCCGATCGTCTGGATCGTCCCGTTGAGGTTCGTGCCGCCCGTGCCGTTGCTCGTCAGGTTGCCAA
>Ga0247833_1001365_pt1 | contig 39812 bp, 36 predicted proteins | sample LaCruzMarch2015__7_FD_187117 | JGI IMG/M metagenome (GOLD analysis project Ga0247833, IMG submission 187117) | Freshwater microbial communities from meromictic Lake La Cruz, Castile-La Mancha, Spain - LaCruzMarch2015_8m | ecosystem: Environmental > Aquatic > Freshwater > Lake | place: Spain...
GAACATGATCCGAAAACCCAAAGACAAGCACAGCCTGAAAAACCGCCGAACCCTCGCCGCCCTCAACCACGACTACATGGAAGCGCTGATCCGACAGGCCTCAAATTAACCCGAAGCGATTCCCCTGCCTACCCTTCGGGACATGACGAGGGCATCCACGCGGCCATCACCAGCCTTATAGTAGGCTTTCCGGACGCCGATTTCCACAAATCCGTGAGAGCGGTAGAGCCTCTGGGCCGCAACGTTGTTGCGCGCGACCTCGAGAATCCAGCGCTCGAGACCGCGGGCGCTGGCTTCCGCGTCAAGCGCGCGAAAAATCTGCCCGCCCCATCCGCTGCGACGCTGGGCTGGGTCGGTTGCAATGGTCAGCAGTTCAGCGTCTGCGCCAGCTTCGAGCGCGAGGCCGAATGCGACTGTTTCGCGTTCGCGGACCGCGACCATGCCGATGCCTTCCGCGCGCGCGAGCCATGTCGCGAAATCCTGCTCCGACCAGCCATCCTCGAAGGAAGCGGTGTGTATGCCGGAGAGGTCGGCGGCGTCAGCAGGTCTGGCAGGCCGAATCGTCATTGCCCGGCCAGCGGGACGGGCTTGTGCATCGGCGTCGCATCCGGCTCGCGGACATAGACCGGCCGGGGGGGCGGCAGATCGTGCTCGGCCATGCGCGCAGCGAACAGAGCAGCTGCCCTGGCTGATGGCGCGCCAGCAATCTGGCGCTGTCCAAGACCGGGCAGGTCGTCCAGACCGCCGCAGACAGCATCCGTTCCGGCGGCGCGTGCGGTCAGCTCGTCATCGCCAGCCTCGAAGGGTTCGGCGCCGCCCCTGCCCGCATCGATCAGCTGTCCCCACCAGGTGCGATGCGGCGGCCGGCGCCTGGCAGGCAGGAGGCCGAGCACATAGCCACGGCTTGGAAGACCATCGATCGCTTCGAGGCTGGTGACGCCGACCGCGGCAATCTCCAGCGCAAGCGACAAACCGCGTGCGAAGGCGACGCCGACACGAACGCCGGTGAAGGAGCCTGGCCCTACGATCACGGCAATGCGGTCAAGCTCGCCAAAAGCGATGCCTGTCTCGCGCATGAGTTGCTCAACGACCGGCGCAAGGCGCGCATCATGGCCCTGATTCATTGGCTCGGAGAGTTCGGCGAGCACCGCGCCGTCGCGCACCAGCGCCGCGCCGCAGGCGTCGGCGACAGTGTTGATGCCGAGAATGAGCATCACACGATCCGGCATGCTTCGTCGAAATCGAGCCGCGGCGCGCGCGGCTTCGGCCGCGCCTCATCGCCATGACCGATATTGACGAGGAAGTTCGAGCGCCAGGATTTCATCACGGGATCATGCGCGAAGAATTCATTGTCGACGCCCTCGCGGCTGAAGCCGCCCATGGGCCCGCAGTCGAGGCCGAGCGTGCGCGCTGCAAGGATCAGATAGGCGCCCTGGAGTGTTCCTGACTGGATGGCGTTCCATTCGGTCTTCTCTGGACCAGCGAACCAGTCCTTCGCGTTTGGCGCATGCGGGATCAGCTTTTCGAGCCGGTCTGCAAAAGCAAGGTCGTAGGCGACGATGGCGGTCCACGGCGCAGTTCGGGTCTGCGCGCGGTTGCCCTCATCGAGATGCGCCTCAAGCCGCGCCTTCGCGTCCGCAGAGCGCACGAACATGAAGCGCGCGGGGCAGATGTTCGATGCCGTCGGCGCCATCTTGAGGAGGTCGTAGGTGGCGCGGATCAGGACCTCGGGCGTCTCTTCCTCGGTCCAGCCGCGGCAGGTGCGGGCGGCGCGGAAGATCAGGTCGAGGTCAGCATCTCCGATCGGCTTGCCCATCAGGCTGCCGCCTCGACGGCGGTCACCTCTGGCACGTAGTGGCGCAGCAGGTTTTCGACGCCCGACTTGAGCGTCATCGCGGACGAGGGACAACCCGAGCAGGCGCCGCGCATTGAAAGGTAGACGATGCCGGTATCGGCGTCGAAGCGCTTGAAGATGATGTCGCCGCCATCATTGGCGACGGCAGGGCGCACGCGCGTGGCGATGAGCTCCTTGATCTCGGCGACGATCTCGGCGGTCTCACCGTCGTAGACGATGTCGTCTTCGCCGTCCGTCGGACCAGCACCGGGCGCTGTATCCGCCAGCAGGGGCGCGCCTGAGACGAAATGGTCCATGATCGCGGCCAGCGCCTGTGGCTTCAAGACAGACCAGTCGGCGTCCTCGGTCTTGGTGACCGAGACGAAGTCGGAGCCGAAGAACACGCCCGTGACGCCGTTGACGGCGAACAGGGCGGAGGCGAGCGGCGAGGCTGTGGCCTCGCCCGCGCTGGCGAATTCGTAGGGCGTCGCGGGCGACACGTCCTGTCCGGGCAGGAATTTCAGCGTCGCCGGGTTGGGGGTGGGCTGGGTCTGGATGAACATCGGATACCGCCTCGTTGGCCCACGACCTGGGCCTGTCCGCTACATGGCCCTGCCGGGGCCGGTGTGCAATTCCGAAGTCGCACCGGGCGACCCCGATCGGCCTGTCACCCCGACAGGCCGCCCATCTCGGCCAGCTGTTCCTGGCTCATGCCGCCGGGGATAACCGTAACCGCGATCGGGCGGTTGGCGATCGGCTTTCCCTTGGCCAGGCGAGACACCAGCGGGCCGGGCCGCCAGCCCGGTGCGGAAGCGAGGATCAGAACCTTGATCGCAGGATCATCCCTGATCAGGTCACGGATCGCATCGACGGGCTCGTGCTCGCTGATCACGATCTCGGGCTTCACGCCGACGCTTTCTTCGACGACGCCGGCGTGGCGGAAGGCCTTCAGGCGCGCAGAATCGATGGCGTCCTGGCTGATCTCCCTGTCGAGACCGACCCAGCCGCCGAGACCCGGCACGCGGGCACAGCGCAGGATCACGATGCCCGCACCCACCGCCTTCGCCCGCATCGCGGCGAACAGCAGCGCGCTGACGCACTCCTCTGTCTCATCCGACACGGCGAGGAATTTTCGTAACTTGGCTGTCATGAGGGGATGAGGCGCCGTTGTGCAGGTCAGGTCAAGCTTGCCCCGACGACCGCGCGATCAGGGCGCTGGGCCGGAGGCAGCGGCAGGCGCCGGCGCGGATGGGGTCGCAGCAGAGGCGTTTACATGGCTGAGGAGCGATGCCGTGGCCGCATCGGCCTGGGCGATGAGGAAGCTCATCGCGGCCGCATGATTGCCAAAGAGCGAGCCATCCGCATCGCCGTTGAACACGATCAGGGGATGGAATTCGGCGACGTCGCGCCAGGCGCTGAGGGCCGCATCACGCGCCTTCGCGGCGTCTGCGCTGGCGGGCCAGTTGATCGAGGCGAGCAGGAGCCATGACACCATGGCGCGCCCCTTGGCGGCATAGACGGCGCGCGTCGCTTCTTCGTCGATCTGGCTACCGCCGATCGCTGTGGCGGAGGTCACGATGGCATTCTGGCTGGCGGCGGCCCAGCCGGTCATCAGTGCGAGCTGCTCAGCGACCTGCGTTGCAGACAGGGCGGTGACGGCATCGCGCCGGCGCAGGCGGCGGTCATGGTTCACCAGCGCATCGCGTGCGGCGCGTAGCTGGATCGCTGTCGAATCAGCGTTCACCAGCCGCGCAGCGGCTGTGAGATCGATGTCGGGCTGGCCGCCTGCGCTGGCGCGCGCATCGGCCGTGCGAATGACGTCGCCCAGCGCCTCGGCCATGGCGGCCTGGTAGGCGGGCTTCGCCGTGAGGCGCGCCATCGGCTCCCAAGGTGCGGCGTCCGGCGCCCAGCCGAGTGCGTTGATATGTTCTTCCATCAGCGTCGAGATGGCGCCCACCCATGGAGCTGCCCAGTCTGCGCGATTGACGAGGCGGTCGAAATCGCGGTCGCCCACATCGCTGGATGCAACAACCAGCGTTGGATAGGCGCCGAGCATCGCGACGATGGCGACTGTATTGAACCAGAAGCGGATGTGTTGTGCGAGCGTCTTGTGCTGGCGGCGGGGGGGCGTCTCCTCCTCCGCTTCGATGTCCTCATCGACCAGCGTGCCTTCGACCACGTCCTCGGCTTCCAGTTCGGCCTCGAGCTTGCGGAGCGGGAACGGGCGATCGGTCTCGACGGCCCTGGCGGCGGGCGGCGCATCGTCGGCCACGACCATGTCGCGGCGGAGTTTCAGAACGGACATCGCCCAGCCCCAGCTAGCGGAGTCAGGCCCTGAATGAGCCTGTCGTTAACCTCAACCCAATAATCCTTTATGAGCCGTTACCGGGCTTCAGGGCGAAGGCGCGCCGGAAAACGAGATCGTCTCGACGCGACCCGACTCTAGCGTGATTTGAATCGGAAATGTGGCATTCGCAGCCGCTATTTCTGGCGCAATTACCATCAGATGCAGTCCGCCGGGGCCGAATGTCACGGTTTTTCCGGCCGGTAGATCGACGCCATCGAGCCGGTTCATGCGGGCCATGCCGCCTGAGGAAGTCGATTCGTGGATTTCGACGGCCTTCGCCTGGGGCGAAGACACGCCCGTGATCCGGTCAGCGGTGTTCGAGGTGATCGAAAAATAGGCGACCCCGACCCCACCCTCCACCAGCGGCGGCCGGTAACTGGCGTCCGCGACGGTGAGGCTTTCGGTCTGGCCGCCGCAGGCGACGGCCAGAGATGTCAGGGCGATCGTCATGAGGGTGCGCATCATGGCCGCCAGAACCCGATGACGCGGCGAACCTCGTCCATGACAGGCGCGGCGATGGCGTTGGCCCGCTCGCCGCCATCCTTGAGCACGCGGTCAACCTCGGCGGGATCGTGCATCAGGCGACGCATGGTGTCGGCCACAGGGCCAAGCTTCGCCACGGCGAGATCGGCCAGCGCCGGCTTGAACTTGCCAAAGCCATGGCCGCCGAATTCGTCGAGCACCTGCTGCTCGCTCTGCCGGTTGAGGACGGCATAGATGCCGACAAGGTTGGCAGCCTCCGCTCTTCCCTCGAGCCCCTTCACATCGGAGGGAAGCAGGTCGCTGTCGCTTGTCGCGCGCTTGATCTTCTTCGCGATGTCGTCAGCGGTATCGAGCAGGTTGATGCGCGAGGCGTCGGATGGATCCGACTTCGACATCTTTTTCGCGCCGTCCTTCAGCGACATGATCTTGGCGCCTGGTCCCTGATAGATTGGCTCGGGCAGCGGGAAGAACCCCGGCGCGTTGAAGTCGCGGTTGAACTTGCCGGCAATGTCGCGGCTGAGCTCGAGGTGCTGTTTCTGGTCCTCGCCGACCGGCACGTGCGTCGCCTTGTAGGCAAGAATGTCGGCTGCCTGCAGCACGGGATAGTCGAACAGGCCGACGGAGATGTTCTCGGCGTCCTTGCCTGACGACTTGTCCTTGAACTGCGTCATGCGCTCGACCCAGCCCATGCGGGCGACGCAGTTGAAGATCCAGCCAAGCTCCGAATGCGCCGGCACCGAGGATTGTGCAAAGATGATCGCCTTCGCTGGATCGACGCCGGCGGCGAGATAGGCGGCGGCGATCTCGCGCGTCTGCGCGGCCAGAAGCGTCGGGTCCTGCGGCACGGTGATGGCGTGCAGGTCAACGACGCAGAAGATGCAGGGATATTCGTCCTGCATCGCGACGAACTTCACCAGCGCGCCGAGATAGTTCCCGAGATGCAGGCTGCCCGATGGCTGCACGCCGGAGAAGACGCGTTTGGGTCCGGGATACTCGACTGGCTTCTGATCTGACATGCGCGCGGACTTATCAGCCCTCACCGCCAGACGGAACCCCGGCGACGCCCTTCTCGCGGCGCAGGGCGCTTTTGATCTCCGACAGGGTGACAGCGCGCAGCGCGAAGGCTGCAACGCCGTAAATCACGACGCCGACAATGATGGCCACGAGAACGGCGACTTCCTTCCTCCACAGCAGCTCCGACAGGAGCGGGTACTGCCAGGCGCAGACGCCCGCGAAGACGCCCATCAGGACGCTGGCCATCATCAGGCGGACCATTCGCGTCCAGACGGCCGCGCCCATGGTGTAGGCTCCTTCCCGCGCGAGCGCCCTGGCCAGCAGGAAGACGTTGACCCATGCGCCAAACGAGGTGGCGATGCCGAGGCCGATCGTGCCGTCCATGCCTTGCGTCGGCAGCCAGTACCAGAGCACAGCGCCGACGACGACGGTGATGCCGACCGAGATCAGCGAGAACTGCATTGGCCGCTTGGATTTCTGCCGCGCGAAAAACGGCGGGGTGAATACCTTGGCCAGCACGAAGGCTGGAACGCCCCACGCGAACTGGCGGAGGACTTCGGCCGTGCGCTCGGCGTCCGCTGCGGTGAAGGCGCCGCGTGTGATGGTCGCATCAATGATGAAAAATGGCATGATCAGCAGCGCGACTGCGGCGGGCAGCGTGAACGCCATCGAGAGTCCGATGCCATCGTCCATGGTGCGCGCGGCGCCAGCGTGGTCGTTCTCGGCGAAATGGCGCGACAGGCGGGGCACGAGGGCGAGGCCAACAGCCACGCCGATAAGGCCGAGCGGCAGCTGGTAGAGGCGATCGGAATTGTAGAGCACGCTGCGCGCGCCCTCGTCCGACCCCGACAGCGCCTGCGTGACCAGCGAGGACACCTGCAATGCGCCGCCGGCGATGGCGCCGGGCACGGCGATTGCCAGCATGCGCCTTACGCCCTTGCCCAGCACAGGCAGGCCGACGCGGAGATCGACGCCGAGCTTTCGCGCACCCCACCAGAGCAGTGCGCACTGCAGCAAACCGGACACCGTGACGGCGATTGCGGCCCACTCTGCCGCCTGCTGGTCCGTCGGGGCGACCACCAGCGGGATGATGGTGCAGATATTGAGCATGATGGGGGCTGCAGCGGTGAGCGCGAAACGGCCGAGCGTGTTGAGCACGCCCGACAGAAGTGCGGCCAGCGTCATGAACACAAGATAGGGCATGGCGAGTTGCGCCATCAGCGTCGCCGTCGCCAGGGTCGCGGGATCATCGACATAGGCAGACAGCAGGAATGGCATGATCCATGGCATCCCGACCTCGATGCCGATGGTGACCAGGGCCACGACCGTCATGATGAAGGCCATCGCCTGAGACGCCATGCGATCGGCGGCGACCTCGCCCTCCTGCGCCCGGGCGGCGGCGAAGACGGGAACGAACCCCTGGGCGAAGGCGCCTTCGGCAAACAGGCGGCGGAACAGGTTGGGAAGCATCTGGGCGGTGGCCCAGGCATCCATCAGCGGCCCCTGCCCGCCGAAACGCGCATTGAGGGCAAGGTCGCGCGCAAAGCCCAGCACACGGCTGCCAAGCGTGAAAAAGGTCTGCACGAACACGTTGCGCGCAAGAGACATGCGGGATGTGTCCGGGTCTAGCGGTTGAAGGAAGCAGGCGCGCGCGCCAGCGTGTGAGCGGGAATGCGCGGGGCGTTCGGGGCGTGGGAGCGCAGCACCTCGACCAGGCGCTCTGTCAGCGGCGCGTCAAGCTCTTCAGGCATCGTACCGCCCTTCAGCATCTCGACATAGAAGACGTCGTGCACCCGTTCTCCGTAAGCGCCGACGTGGGCTGAGCGGATCGAGATGCTCGAATCGGCGAGCTGACGCGCGATCTCGTAGAGCAGACCCATCCGGTCGCGACCGGAGACCTCGATCACGGTGTGGTCGGCCGAGGCCTTGCGGTCGATGCGCACAAGCGGCGAGATGATGAAGGCCGCATGGCGCCGCGTGGGGGCTGGCGCGCGGCCCGGTCGCTTGACGCCATCGCCACCGGCGGCAGCCAGTTTGAGATCGGCGATCAGCCTGTCGAGGGCGTTTGGATGATCCACGCCCATCGGCAGGCCGCGCAGGTCCTGAATATCGAACACGTCGAGCACGCGGCCTTCGCCTGCATCGTAGAGGTGAGCTGCGACGATGTTGGCGCCGGATGCGCTGAGCGTGGCGCAGAGATCGGCGAACAGCCCCGGCCTGTCAGGCGCCGAGACCAGAAGCTCGGTTGCCGAGCGCCCCTTGTCGACGCTTGCGGCGACGACGATCGACTGGCCGGCGCCCTTGGCCAGCACATCGGCGTGGCGCACCTGCGCCTCGGGCGTGAAGCTTATCCAGTAGGCGCCTTCGATGGCGGCCAGCTGGGGCGTCGGGCCGATGCGGTCAGACAGGACGCTGCGCGCCTGCTCTGCACGCTCAGCCAGTTGCGCGCGGACGCTGTGCTCATCGGTCCGGCCGCCGCGCAGGGCGGCTTCGGTCGAGAAGTAGAGATCGCGCAGCAGCTGTCCCTTCCAGCCATTCCACACGCCGGGGCCGACCGCGCGGATATCGGCGACGGTGAGGATCAGCAGGAGGCGAAGACGTTCGAGGTTGCCGACCTTTTCGGCGAAGCGGGAAATGGTCTGCGGATCGGAGATGTCGCGACGCTGGGCCGTGTCGCTCATTTCGAGATGGTTGCCGACCAGCCAGGCGATCAGCTCCGCCTCGTCTTCAGGCAGGCCAAGGCGGAGCGCGGCCGAGCGCGCCTGCTTGGCGCCCTCGATCTGCTGGTCGCCCTTGCCCTTGCCCGTGTCGTGCAGGAGCATGGCGAGATAGAGGGCGCGGCGGTTGAGAATCTTGGGAAAGATCTCGGTCGAGAGCGGATGCTGTTCCCTCTCCAGTCCGCGCTCGATGTCGTGGATGGTGACCACGGCCATCAGCGTGTGCTCGTCCACGGTGAAGTGGTGGTACATGTTGAACTGGGTCTGGCCGACGATGCGGCCGAACTCCGGGAGGAAGCGGCCGAGCACGCCCGTCTCGTTCATCAGCGGCAGAACGCGGCCGGGATGGTTCCTGCCCGCAATGATGTCAAGGAACATGGCGCGTGATTCGTCGTCATTGCGCGCCTGTCGCGTGACGGCCCAGAGCGAACGGCGGGCCGCCGTCATCGCATCGGGATGGAGCTCGACCTGACGCTCGTTGGCGAGCCAGAACATCCGCATCAGCTTGCGCGTGTCGGCGGCGAACATATCGGGGTTGGTGATGGTCAGGCGTCCGCCATCCATGGCAAAGCCTTCTTCCTTCATCGGCTTGGCCGAGGCCTGTGCCTTCATCCACATCAGACCGGCGGGCCGCTTCTTCTCCTCGACCTCAAGCTTGGAGCAGAGAATGCGGGTGAGTGCGCCGACTTCCTTGGCTGCGAGGAAATAGCGCTTCATGAAGCGTTCGACGGCGGTTGCATTGTTGCGTTCGGTATAGCCGAGCCGCCGCGCCATCTCCGGCTGCAGGTCGAACGACAGGCGCTCTTCCGGGCGGCCCGTGAGAAAATGCAGATGGCAGCGCACGGTCCAGAGAAACCGCGCCTCGCGCATGAAGATCGCCTTGTCGGCGGGCGAGAAGGCGGCGTTGTCGAGCACTTCATGCAGGCTCGAACCGCCGTGGATGTATTTGGCGAGCCAGAACAATGTCTGCAGGTCTCGCAGACCGCCCTTGCCGTCCTTGACGTTCGGTTCGACGCGATAGCGTGAATCGCCTTCGCGTGCGTGGCGGTCGGCGCGCTCCTGCAGCTTGGCGGCGACAAACTCCGCGCCGCGGCCCGCGATCACGTCCTTCTGGAACCGCTCGTTGAGCTTCTCGAAGACACTGCGGTCGCCAAACAGGAAGCGCTTGTCGAGGATGGCCGTGCGGATGGTCACGTCTTCCTTCGACAGCTTCACGCACTCGTCGATGGTGCGGAAGGCGTGGCCGACCTTCAGCCCCATGTCCCACAGGGCGTACAGCATGTATTCGATGACGCTCTCGGCCCACGCCGTCTGCTTGTGGTTGCGCACAAACAGCAGGTCGACGTCGGACGACGGCGCCAGCACCTTGCGGCCATACCCGCCGACGGCGACCACGGCCATGCGCTCGGCCTCGGTCGGATTGTGGGCGCGGAAGATGTGGGCGACGGTGAAATCGTAGAGCGCCGACAGCGCCTCATCCATGACGGCCGACATCAGGGCTGCCGTATCGAGCCCGTCGGCACCCTCCTCGAGCCGGTCCTGCGCGATCATGCGGCCGCGGAACAGGGCGGCATGGATCAGGTCAAGCGCCCGCTTGCGCTGGGCGATCGGATCCGAGCCGTTGTCGAGGGCGGCGGCGGTCAGCTGGATGCGCAGCTTGCGGCCATCGACGATGTCCGCAATCCGCCACGGGCCGGGCTTTACCGGCCCGGTCCTGGCCCTCGGAATGTCGGAAGCCGGCGAGGCGTCGTTCATGCGGCGATCTCTAGCTCCGTTTGGGCCATTGCAACAGTTGGCGGCTGGCAACACTTGGCAGGGGAAAGCTGCTTTGTCGCCCGCCATTGCAGGCCGGGTCCGGGCGCGGCAGGTTCCAGCCGGGGAGAGCCGGGACCTTTCATGACTGATCCACTGGAGATTGCGGCGACGGCGTTCACGCTGTTGTCGGTGATCCTGTCCGTGAAACGAAGCCTCTGGCAGTTTCCGACGGGCCTTGCCGGCGTGACGCTGGGCTTTTTCGTGTTCTGGCGGGCGGAGCTCTATTCAAGCGCCGTCCTGCAGCCGATCTTCATTGCCGCGCTGGCCTATGGCTGGTGGTACTGGCTCCGGGGCGACCAGAGCCGCGCTCCGCCGATCCGGTCGACGCCGGTGGCGGTCGTTCTCGGCGCCTGCGGGATCGCACTGGCGGTTGCCGCGCTGGCCGCATGGGGGCTGGAGAGCCTGACCGATGCGAGGATGGCGCTGCCTGATGCGGCCATCCTTGCGCTGAGCGTGGTGGCGCAGCTGCTGCTCAGCCTCAAGCGGATCGAAAACTGGCCCGTCTGGGTCGTGATCAATGCAGTTTCGGTCTTCGTCTATGGAAGCCAGCAACTCTGGCTTTATACGGCTCTCTACGTGTTCTTTTTCGTCAACGCTTTCTGGGGATGGTGGGAGTGGCGGCGTGAAATGCGCGGACAGGCGGGCGCCAGCAAGCAGGCCGGGGACAAGGCTGGCCGGGGACAAGGCTGAATGAGTGCAGCAAGCACGGGCAGGCTGCGGCGCGTGACGCTGTTCGGCGCGGAATCGACTGGCAAGACGACGCTGGCCAACCTGCTGGCCCGGCATTTTGGCACCGTGGTCGCGCCTGAGTATGGACGCACCTATACCGAGATTCACGGCCAGGACGCCTGCTCGCGGGAGGACATGCTGAGGATCGCCAGGGGGCATCTGAAGCTGAGACGCGAGGCTGAGCGCGAGGCCCATCGGGTGCTGTTCGAGGATACCGATCCGGTCATCACCGCCGTCTGGTCAGATACGCTGGCGGGCGGGCATGACAAATGGTTTGACCGCTTCTGCGACTATCCCGACCTCTACCTGTTATGCGACATCGACCTTCCCTGGGTGCGGGACGGCGTGCGGTATTTTGGCGACCCGGCAGATCGCTTGAAATTCCATCTCGCCTGCGAGGCGGAGCTGGTGAAACGCAAGGTTCGCTTCACGCGGATCGCCGGCGAGCCCGAGCAAAGGCTGGTCTTGGCAATCAAGGCGGTGGAGGAGCTTCTCGCCTCGCCCTGAAAATGAAACCGGCCAGCCGGGGGAGCGGCTGGCCGGTTTTTTGGCTGGCCTGGTCAGGCCGCAGGGAAGGTTCAGGCAACCCCGCCGCTGACGATGACCCTCGCCATCACGTCAAGCACAGCCGCAACACTGAAGAAGGCGATGGTGAAGGAGCCCAGGACGTGGAGGGTTTCGCGTTTCGAGGGTTTGATCAGAGCGTACAGTGTTTTTCTCTTTTTTCCGGGTCCGGGATCTGCGGGTGAGCCGTCTGTCGGGCCTTGCCGCGGGAAGGATTTGGACAAGCTCGGGGGAGGTAGATCGCCTAGGCGACCATGCCGACGAACATGTAGAGGACGGCGGCGGCGCTGAAGAAGGCGATGGCGAGGGAGCCGAGCTGGTTGATGGCGTCGAGCTTCGTTTGTTTGATCAGACCGTTCATTTTCTGTCTCCGTTTCTTGTTTTTCGGCTGCGCCACTCTTTGTTGGCCTCGCCGTTGAAGACTTGATTGCAACCCCCGTGCCAGCTTTCGTTAATCACGACGCTATCTGATTTTATTCACTTTTATGGGTTTCGCGTTAAGCATCACTGGATCGACTCAGTTTTTTCGCCATGCATTTGGCGGATTTCGCCTGCGTGTGGCGAGAATTGTCATGTGGTGCGGCGGACGCGAAAGGCGGGGAAATTTCGCGCGACGCCTTCGCTTCGCGGGCCCGTGCGCCCGGACGGGCGCTGGCCGTCCGGGACGCTGTCGTTCCGGGTCTGCAGGTCGATGGAGCGCGCGGGAATGGGGAATGCTCTGCGCGATCTGGCGAGGCTGTCGCCAGTGCTACCTGTCGGAAGAAGAAGCGCCGATCGCGTGTCGCAGGCAGGTGCTGGACGCTGAAGCGCGCACTGCGGCCTGCATTTCATTGATCCGCTTCGCGCCGTTGAGGCTGCCGGCGTGCGCGATCACACGGGGAAGGCGCCGCCCGCCTCGTCTATCCCGAGCGCCTTCATGGCGAAGGCGAAATCGCGCGCGTCGTCCCTGAGGCGGTCGAAGCGGCCGCCGCCGCCGCTGTGGCCAGCGGTCATGTTGATGCTGAGGAGATAGGGGCCGGCTTCCGGCGCATGATCACGGATGCGGGCGACGAATTTCGCGGGCTCCCAGTAGGTGACGCGCGGATCGGAGAGGCCGCCGGTGCACAGGATCGGCGGATAGGGCTTGTCGGCGAGATTGTCGTACGGGCTGTAGCTCATCATGTAGTCGTAGGCGGCGACATCAGTGAGCGGGTTGCCCCATTCGGGCCATTCGGTCGGCGTCAGCGGCAGGTCGGTGTCGCTCATCGTGTTGATCACATCGACGAAGGGCACGCCGGCGACATAGCCGCCAAACAGCCCATCGGGCGCGGTGATGATGACGCCGCCCATCAGCAGGCCGCCGGCGGAGCGGCCGAGGCCAACGAGCTTGCCGTTCGAGGTGTATTTCTTCGCGACGAGGTCTTCGGCGACGGTAATGAAGTCAGAGAAGGAGTTCTTCTTCTTGTCCTTGCGGCCCTGGGCGAACCAGTCCCAGCCGCGCTCTGCGCCGCCGCGGACGTGAGCGGTTGCCCAGATCCAGCCGCGATCGACAAGCGACAACTGGCGAACGTCGAAGGTCGATTCCGAGATCGATCCATAGGAGCCGTAGCCGTAGAGCAGGACTGGCGCTGCGCCATCGAGCTTCGCATCGGCAAGGCGCAGGACAGTCACGGGGACGTCGGCGCCGTCGGCGGCCTTTGCTGAAAAGCGTTCAACCTTGTATTTCGCCCGATCATGGCCGGAGGGCACTTCCTGGGTCTTGACCACCACGGAGACGCCGGTCGCCATGTTGTAGTCGATGGTCTGCGTCGGCGTGGTGGGCGACTGGTAGGTGTAGCGCAGGGTGGGCGTGTCGAACTCGTAGCCGCGGCTTGCGCCAAGGGCGAAGGCGGCTTCGGTCTGTTCGATCGTCTTCTCGGCGCCGGTGGCGCGATCACGAATGACGATGCGCGGCAGGGCGTTGGCGCGTTCGAGGCGGACGAGATGGTTCGCGAACGCCTGCAGGCCCTCGATGTAGCGGCCAGGCTGGTGCGGGGAGAAATCCTTCCACGCGGCGCGGGCGGTGTTGTTGAGCGGGGCGGTCATGATCTTCATGTCGACCGCGCCATCGGCATTGGTGACAATATACCAGCGCCCATCGAAATGGACGGGCGTGTAAAGCTCGCCCGCCTGGCGTTCGGCGAACAGCGTTGGCGCGGACGTGGGCGCGCTTGCGGGGATGGTGTGGAACTCGCTGGTCTCCCCGTCCCCGGCATAGATCATGATGAAGGCGCCGGATTCGCTGACGCCGACATCGAGGAATTTGCCGATGTCCTTTTCCTCGAAGACCATCACGTCGTCGGCCGCGGCGCCGCGCACAGGGCGACGGAAGATTTTCGCGGGACGGCCGTTCTGCTCACGCCAGACCCAGAAGAGATAGGCGCTGTCGGGCGAGAAGGTGAAGCCGCCATAGCCGTCCGTGATCGGGCTTGGCAGGACCTCGCCGGTGGCGAGGTCCTTGATGTAGATCGTGTACACTTCCGAGCCCTGGACGTCGGCGGCGTAGGCAAACAGCGTGTGGTCCGGCGCGTGAGCGGCGAGGCCGATCTCGAAGAAGGCCTTGCCTTCGGCGAGCGGGTTGGCGTCGAGCAGGATCTCCTCTGCCCCGCCCGCGCGCGGCGTTCGGGCATAGACAGGATGGGACTGTCCGGCGACGTAGCGACGGAAATAGGCCCACGGACCATCGGGCGCCGGGACGCTGGAATCGTCCTGCTTGATGCGGCCCTTCATCTCCTCGAACAGCGTCTCGCGCAGCGGCCCGGCGCTCTCCATCATCGCATCGTGGTAGGCGTTCTCCGCTGTCAGATAGTCGTGCACGTCCTTCCTGAGGATCGAGGGGTCCTTCAGCACCTCCTGCCAGCGATCGTCCTTGATCCACTGGTATTCATCCTCGCGCGTGCGACCGAGCTGGGTGATGGTCTTCGGCACTTTCTTCGCGACCGGCGGGACGGGGACCGCCTTTGCCTGCACGGGCTGGCTGCAGGCGGCGAGCACGCTGACAGCGGCGCTTCCCATGAGGAAGAAACGGCGGTCGATCCCGCGTGTGGCGGCATTCGGCATGGATGGTGTCCTGTCCCTGAGCCGGCAATCAATGTTCGCTTTGCGCGTGCGTCAATGCCCTTCGCGGATTGGGCGGTAAAGCGGGCCGGGCTGCCTGTAGGACAGGCTGCGGCGTGCGTCAGACAGGCTTCGGGCCTGCGGCGGCCTTGAGGCGGTAGACGAGTTCGAGTGCTTCCCTGGGGGTCAGCGTATCCGGGTCGAGGACGGAGAGGATGTTGTCGGCTTCGGAGGGAGCGAAGCCCTCGGCGGCGGGTTCGGCATATGAAGCAAAGAGGGGGAGTTCTTCGATGCGTCTGGCGCCACCCTCTTTCGCTTCGAGCTTCTTCAGCACGGCTTCGGCGCGCTTCACCGCGGCGCTGGGCAGGCCCGCAAGCTTTGCGACCTGCACGCCATAGGAGCGGTCGGCGGGGCCGGGCTTTACTTCGTGGAGGAAGACGAGGTCGCCTTTCCATTCCTGCGCGCGCAGGCTGGCATTGCTGCAGGCGGCGAGCGTATCGGCGAGGCCGGTGAGCTCGTGATAGTGTGTTGCAAACAGGGCGCGGCACTTGTTGACGTCGTGCAGGTGTTCGACGGTGGCCCAGGCGATGGCGAGGCCGTCCCAGGTTGATGTGCCACGGCCAACCTCGTCGAGAATGACGATGGAGTCGCACGTCGCCTGATTGAGGATTGCGGCTGTCTCGATCATCTCGACCATGAAGGTGGAGCGGCCGCGCGCGAGATCGTCAGAGGCGCCGACGCGGGAGAAGACGCGGTCGGCTATTCCGAGGCGAAGTTTTCGCGCGGGGACGTAGCAGCCTGCCTGGGCCAGGACGGCAAGAAGCACATTCTGGCGCAGGAAGGTGGATTTGCCGGCCATGTTGGGGCCGGTGATGAGCGTGAGGCGTGGCCCGGATGATCCACGCGCATCGAGCCGGCAGTCGTTTGCTGTGAAGCCCTGCCCCTGCGCCCGAAGGGCCGCTTCCACCACGGGGTGGCGCGCGCCTTCGGCTTCGAACACGGGGACGTCTGTGATTTCGGGGCGCGTGGCGGAGAGGTCGCTTGCCCATTCGGCGTTGGCGGCGGCGACGTCGAGGCGGGCGAGACCGTCGGCAACCTGTGCAAGCTCGGGGCCGAGCGCGTCGGCCTCGCTGACGAGCCGATTGAAGATTTCCATCTCGCGGGCGAGCGCCTCTCCATCGGCGCGCGATATTCTCGCCTCGAGCTCGCTCAGCTGCGTGGTGGAGAAGCGCATGGCGTTCGACATGGTCTGGCGGTGGATGAAGGTTGCGGCGAGCGGCGGCTTGATCAGCTGGTCGCCGTGTTTCGCATTCACCTCGATGAAGAAGCCGAGGACGTTGTTGTGCTTGATGCGCAGGCCCGGGATGGCGGTGTCGGTTGCGTATTGCGACTCAAGGTACGCGATGATGGTGCGGGCGTCTTCCTTCAGGGTGCGGGTCTCGTCCAGCGCCGGATCGAAGCCGGGAGCGATGAAGCCGCCATCGCGCGTCTGCACGGGGAGATCGCGTGCAAGGGCGGCGGCGACCTGGTGGGCGAAGGCGCCGACGCGCGGCTTGTCGGCCAGTGTGAGGGCGGCGCAGGCGGAGGCGATTTCCGCTGGCGGCGCATCCTGTGATGAAAGATCGGCGCAGATTTCCTCTCCCACGCGGAGGCAGGCGGCGAGCGCACAGAGGTCGCGCGGGCCTCCCCTTCCGAGCGAGAGGCGCATGCGGGCGCGTTCGAGATCGCTGGCGCGCTTGAGTGCGTCGCGGGCGAAGTCGCGGCGGTCGGAGGCATCGAGGAAGAAGGCGATGGCGTCGAGGCGCTCTTCGATCTCACGCCTGCTGCGCGAGGGACGACTGAGGCGTTGGGCCAGAAGGCGCGCGCCGGCGGCGGTGACGGTGCGGTCGATGGCGGCGACGAGCGAGCCTTGCCGCTGGCCGCGGGACGAGCGCTCGATTTCGAGGCTGGCGCGGGTCGCGGGGTCGATGGCGAGGAAGCTGTCGGGGGCGGTGCGGATGGGCGGGTCGAGGCGCGCCTGCCCGCCTGCCTGGGTGACGGCGAGATAGTCGAACAGCAGGCCTGCGGCGATGAGTTCGGCGCGGGCGAAGGTTCCAAAGCCGTCGAGGCTGGAGACGCCATAGGCGTCCTTCACCAGACGCTCGCCGAGTTTTGCGTCGGCGCGGGCGTCAGGCCGTGGTGTGAGCGTGAGACCCTGCGTGGCGCGGGCGACGTCCGGGTGGGACATGACGCTGTCGGCGACCAGGACTTCGCGCGGGGCGATGGCGTGGAGGACGTCTTCGAGGGAGGCGGGCGCGAGGGTGAAGAGTTCGAAGCGGCCGGTGGAGACGTCGGCGAGTGCGAGAGCGGCTTCGCGCCCGCCTGCGGCAAGGCCGACTGCGGCGAGGCAGTTGGCCGACCGGGCCTCGAGCAGCGATTCCTCGGTGATCGTGCCGGGCGTGACGATGCGGACGATCTCGCGGCGGACGACGGCCTTGGCCCCGCGCTTCTTCGCCTCAGCCGGATCCTCGACCTGCTCGCAGACGGCGACGCGGTGTCCGGCTTTGATCAGGCGGGCAAGATAGCCCTCGGCGGCGTGGTAGGGCACGCCGGCCATGGGGATGGGCTGGCCGTTGTGCTGGCCGCGATGGGTCTGGGTGATGCCGAGCGCCTGGCCGGCGAGGATCGCGTCCTCGAAGAACAGCTCGTAGAAATCGCCCATCCGGAAGAACAGCATGGCGTCCGGATGACGCGCCTTCATCTCCAGATATTGCGCCATGAAAGGGGTTGCACCCTCGGCGGAGGGAAGTGCGGCGACCACCGGGCCGCCGCTTTGAGCAACTTCCTGCTCTGCTGGAGAGGGTGCGGGCCCTTTCACGCTTGATTCCAACCTCTTTTGCGGCTCAATGCGCGCCTGCCCCGCCGGGCGCCTGCGTCCTCGGCGAGACTTGCCTAGTCACACGCGACGCCGCCCTCAAGTCCTAAAGCCGCTAGTCCATACATGACAACCAAACGCCCCAGCTTCACCGACGAGGAAGCACTCGCCTTTCACCGTTATCCACAGCCGGGGAAGCTGTCGGTAACGCCCACCAAGCCGATGGCGACGCAGAAGGACTTGTCCCTTGCGTACTCCCCCGGTGTGGCGATCCCCGTTCTGGCGATCGCGGCCAATCCTGAGCTGGCCTACGACTATACCTCGAAGGGCAACATGGTGGCGGTTATCACCAACGGGACTGCGATCCTGGGCCTGGGCGATCTCGGGCCGATGGCGTCGAAGCCGGTGATGGAGGGCAAGTCAGTGCTCTTCAAGCGTTTCGCCGATGTGGATTCGATCGACATCGAGGTGGACGAGAAGGACCCGCAGAAATTCATCGACTGCGTGCGCGCGATTGGCGCGACATGGGGCGGGATAAACCTCGAGGACATCAAGGCGCCTGAGTGCTTCATCATCGAAAGCGAGCTGCGCGCCAAGCTCGACATCCCGGTTTTCCATGACGACCAGCACGGCACGGCGATCATCGCGACGGCCGGCCTGATCAATGCGTGCAAGATCACCGGGCGGCAGCTGTCGGACGTGAAGGTGGTGATTTCGGGCGCGGGCGCGGCGGGCCTGTCGGTCGCGGGCCTGATCCGTCACCTCGGCGTCAAGCGCGACAACATCCTGATGGTTGATCGCGCCGGCGTCATCTACGAGGGCCGCACGGAGGGCATGGACCAGTTCAAGTCCGCGTTTGCGGTGAAGACCAAGAAGCGCACGCTGGCGGAAGCCTTCGAAGGCGCTGACGTGTTCATGGGTCTGTCGGCCAAGGGCACGGTCACGCAGGCCATGGTGAAGTCCATGGCGAAGGATCCGATGATCTTCCCGATGGCGAACCCGGATCCGGAAATCACCCCGGAGGAAATCCGCGAGGTGCGCACGGACGCAATCATCGCCACCGGCCGCTCGGACTACCCGAACCAGATCAACAACGTGCTGGGCTTCCCCTACATCTTCCGCGGCGCGCTCGACGTGCGGGCCCGGACGATCAATGAAGAGATGAAGGTGGCCGCGGCGCAGGCGCTGGCGCAACTGGCGCGCGAAGACGTGCCGGATGAGGTGGCGGCCGCCTATGCCGGCGCTCGGCCGTCTTTCGGGCGGGATTATATCATCCCTGCCCCGTTCGATCCGCGCCTGATCTGGTATGTGCCGCCACTCGTTGCACAGGCGGCGATGGACACAGGCGTCGCGCGCAAGCCGATCGCCGACATGCAGGCCTATCGCGATTCACTTGCGCAGCGCCTCGACCCCGCGGCGGCCTTCCTGCAGCGCGTCTATGGCAAGGTCCGGTCCGAGACACGCAAGCGGATTGTGTTTGCGGAGGGCGAAGAGCCCGCCGTCATCCGCGCCGCCTGGCAGTTCAAGACCCAGGAGCTGGGCGAGCCCATTCTCGTCGGCCGCGACGAGCAGGTGACCCGCAACATGCAGTTGCTCGGAATTCCGGCCGGCGAGCTACAGATCATGAATGCGCGCGTCTCCGACCAGAAGGACATCTATACCGAGTTCCTGTACGGCCGCCTGCAGCGTCAGGGTTATCTGCAGCGCGATGCGCAGCGGATGATCAATCAGGATCGTAACGTCTTCGGCGCCACCATGGTCGCGCTCGGACATGCCGACGGCATGGTGACGGGCGTTACGCGCAATTATGCAACCTCGCTGTCGGACATTCTTCAGGCCATCGATCCGCGCGAGGACGTGCGTCCGATCGGCCTGTCGATCATCATCGGCAAGACCGGGCCGATCATGATTGCCGACACCAGTGTCACCGAGATGCCTGGCGCGCAGGAGCTGGCCGAGATCGCGATCTCTGCGGCGAAAGCGGCGCACAGGCTGGGCTTCACGCCGCGCGTGGCGTTCCTGTCCTACTCGACCTTCGGCAATCCGCCGGGCGAGCGCATGGCCAAGGTGCGTGATGCTGTGGCGCTGCTCGATGCCAGGGGCGATGTCGGCTTCGAGTATGATGGCGAGATGGCCGTCGATGTGGCGCTGAACCCTGAGGCGCGCAGGCTCTATCCGTTCTGCCGTCTCACCGGCGCGGCCAACGTGCTGGTGATGCCGGCGATTCACTCGGCGGCGATCTCGACGAAGATCGCAGCGACGCTTGGCGGCGTGACGGTGCTTGGACCGCTGCTGGTCGGCCTCAGGTCATCGGTGCAGATCGCGCAGCTTGACGCAACGGCGCAGGACATCGTGAACCTGGCGGCGTTTGCGGCTTACAATCCGAACGGTTGAGGCGCCCTACTCCGCCGCCTGCGGGGCCGCACTCTCCCCGCCAGCCGCCGGCTTCTTCGCCATCGCCTGCCGCGCCCATTCGGCGGCCGAGAGCACGACTGCAATCATGCCGATCCAGACGGTGAGGATGAAGAAGTCGTGGTAGCCATTGGTTTCGATGAACGTGCCGAGTTCGGCGCGGCCGAGTGAGCCGATGAGCATCACCAGCGAACCGAGCAGCGCGTACTGAACCGCGGCGAATTTCGGGTTCACCATGGCTGTGAGATAGGCGACGAAGGCGACGCTGGCAAAACCGCCGGCGACGTTCTCCACGGCAATCGCAACGATGAGCCGTGCGAGCGCCGGATCGCCGAACCCCGACAGCGCGGGGCCAAGGCCCGTCATCGCGAGGAAGTCGTCCATGCCGGCCCCGCCTGCAGCGAGGTCTGCAAAGATGAGGTTGGTGAGGGCGGCGATCAGCGCGCCGAAGACGAGGCAAGGAAGGCGGCCGATCGCGATCAGGGCTGCGCCGCAGATCACCGAGCCTGCCACTGTCATGAAGACACCGATGGTCTTCGAGGCGATGGCGACATCCGTGTTCGAATGGCCAAGCGCGCCCTGGCTCACATCGGGGTTGCCAGTGAGACCAACCGTGGGATCGCCGAGATAGAAGGGATAGGCAAAGCCCCCCCAGATCAGGTCGACGAAGCGGTACATCAGCACCAGGCCGAGGACGAGAATGACGGCCCAGCGGAGGCGCTGCACGAGATCCATCAGCGGATCGAGGATGGTGTGGAAGAGCGTGTCGGCCGCCCTGGTCGTCCACGATCCGGGCGGCGTGACGTGTGTTGCTGCGAGCGGCTGGCGTCGCAGCAGCCAGGCGGCGGTGAGGCCCGGCAGCAGGATCAGCAGGGAGACGATGATCGGCGCCTGGACGCGCGTGAAGATGGCGGTCGATGGCGGCGGCGTCTGTGTCAGCGAGTCGATGAAGAAAACCACGATGATGCCGATGGCCACCGCCCAGCCTGCAGCGACGATGGCCACCGAGGTCTGCACGGTCTTCGGCGGGAAGGATGCCGAGAAGGATGGGCGCGTGTCATGGCCGCCCTTCTCGGTCGCTGAATGGTCGGGCTCCTGCGCGACCAGCGTGCCGGTGGCGGCGACGGCCATGCCGGCGGCGATGATCAGGTAGACGGTGGACCACGGTATGTGATCGGCCAGGGTGAGTGCAAAGAGTCCGGTGAACAGGCCGGCGAAGCGGTAGCCCATCTGGTACACCGCCGACATCAGGTCTCTGTCCTCGTCGGATTCGGCGATCTCGATGCGCCAGGCTTCCAGAACGATGTCGTGCACGGAGGACGCGATCGCGACGATGACGCTGATGCCCGCGAGATAGAGCACGCCCTCGGACGGACGGGACAACGCCAGGAGACCGAGCAGACACGCCACGATCAGCTGCATCACCAGCAGCCAGCTGCGGCGGGGGCCGAAACTCCTGAGGAAGGGAATTCCGATGCGGGGGAACCACGCCTTCTGGAACCCGGGCGCCCAGATCAGCTTGAACGAATAGGCGAGGATGATGAAGTTCAGGATGCCGATCTGGCTCGGCGTGACGCCTTCGGCCGTAAGCCAGGCGTTCAACGTGCCGAGCACGGCGCCATAGGGGATGCCGGCCGCAAGCGAGAGCAGCAGCATCGCCAGCATCTTGCGATGGCGCAGCGCCTTCAGCGCCCGGAGCCAGCGCGGGACGGGCTTGGCAACGTCGGCTGTTGCTGCTGCCTCGGTCATTCGGCGGCCTTTGCCTGGATGCCCGCCCAGTGTTCGGCAAGCGCGCGCAGGCGTGTTGGGTCGATCGGCTTGGTGGCGAGCTGCGAGACCCCGGCGCTGCGGCAGCGCTCCTCCAGTTCAGGATCGAAATCAGCGGTCAGCGCCACGATAGGCGTCTGCGCGACAGGCCCTGCGAGACTGCGAATGCGCCGCGTCGCCTCGAGACCATCCATGACCGGCATGCGGATATCCATGAAGACCACCGAATAGTCGGTTTCGCCCACTCTTTCCAGCGCCTCGGCGCCGGTTCCGGCAGTGTGGACACGGAACCCCGCGGCGGTCAGGGCGCTGCGGAACAGGAGTGCGTTCACGGCGTTGTCGTCTGCAATCAGCACGGAGCCTGCATCACCCGGCTTGCGCTCGGGCGGCAGTTCGTCAGGTGCGACATTGTCCAGCGCCAGCCCGACCCGCTCAAGAAGCGAGGCGGCGCGCAGCGGGCGGATCAGGTAGCCGGCGCATCCGATCTGGCGGAATTGTTCGATGCGGCCGCGATCGGCGGGACGCAACACGACCAGCGTGCGCTTCGACCTTGCGATCGTTTCGATCTGTGCGGGTGGCAGCGCGGCGTCCAGGAGGACGAGGTCGGCAGCCTTCCAGTCCTGAACCAGGCGTCCGCCCTCGCGGCCAAGCGCCGACATGCAGGCGAGCGTCGATGCGGGCGGCAGGTCGAGGGCGACGCGCAACGATCGTTGCGGCCGCGCGCACAGCGCTGATCCGGGGGCTGCCTGCATCGGCAGCTCGACGACAAACATCGTGCCCTGCCCGAACGCGGAGCTGAGGCTTACCGCGCCCTTCATCGCCTCGACCAGTCGCGTGACAATGGCAAGGCCGAGCCCGACGCCGCCATCGCGTCGCGCATCGGCCGCGTTGACCTGAGAGAACGCCTCGAACAGATGCGCCTTGGCGTGCTGGGGGATGCCCACGCCCGTGTCGCGCACGACGAGGACGAGGCCCTCGCCGCCGGGGCCTGGCCGCGCTTCGATCAGCACGGCGCCCTTCTCGGTGAACTTGATGGCGTTGCCGGCAAGGTTGAAGAGGATCTGCCGCAAGCGGCCTGCGTCACCGATCATGTGCGGCGGAAGGTCGGGATGCGCGACGCCGGCGATATCGATGCCGGCCGCGTGCGCGCGCGGGGCAAGAAGCTCGGCGACGTCCTGCACGAGGTCGCTGGTGTCGAAGGGCGCCTGTTCGAGCGGAATGTCTCCCGCTTCCATACGCGAATAGTCGAGCACGTTGTTGAGGAGGTCGAGGAGGCGCGAGCCGGACTTGCGGATGGCGCCGGCATAGTCCCGCTGCGCCGGCGTCAGGTCGGTTTCCTCGAGCAGCGCCGCCATGCCGAGAATGCCGTTGAGCGGCGTGCGGATTTCGTGGCTGACGGCGGCGGTGAAGCGGCGCGCGGCGTCGGGCTCCTCGCGGGTGTCGGACGTGGCGAGGCGGCGGCCGTCGACCGGCGCAGAGACGCGCCAGCTGCGGCCCGCCTTGTCGACGATCTGCGAGGCGATGGCGGCCGATGGCAGCGCGAAGGGCGCGTTCATTCCGGCCGCAAAGCCCGACAGCGGACTTGCTGCGATCACGAGGCCGCCAGCGTCGACGGTCAGGGCTGCGCCAGGCCAGCTGCGCGCAATGGCGGCGAGCGGGTGTGGCGCCGCGTCATTTGCGGGGGTCGGGAGTTCTGCAGGCTTCATCGTGGCGACCCTGTAGGCGCCCTGCTGACCAGACGATTAACGGGGTGCGGCCTGCATCAGGCTGGGCAGCTCGCCCAGATCGCCGCCGGCCTCGCGCGCGAACAGTTTTCGGGCCGGCTGGCTTGCCCCTGCTAGCGCCATGGCGGCGCCGGCAGCCAGGCGGATCGGAAGGACTGATGTGAACGTACGCGCGAAACCTTCCATGGCGGCGGCCGTGGCGACCACATCGCCGCGCCGCCAGCCTGTGTAGGGCGCCAGCGCACCCTCTGCGCCGATGTCGAGACCGGCGCGGGCGGCCTCGCCGATCACATCGACCAGCGCGGCAACATCCTTGAGGCCGAGATTGAGGCCCTGCCCTGCGAGCGGGTGGATGACGTGAGCTGCGTCGCCTGCAAGTGCGACGCGTGGGCCCTCGAAACGTTCGGCGATGTAGAGACCGATCGGAAAGCTGACGCGCGGTCCGGCAAGCCTCGCCCCCGGAACGAAGTCTCCGGCGCGCTTGGCAAGCTCGCGTTCGAACCCGCGTGCGTCGAGATCGACGAGGGCTGATGCGACCGCCGCCTTCTCCGTCCAGATCAGGTTGGCGCGATCACCCTGCAGCGGCAGCACCGCCATGGGTCCGCTGGGCAGGAAGACCTGCCGTGCGACACCCTTGTGCGGCTTTGCCAGTTTCACCGTGGTCGAGACAGCGGCGGCGTCATAGTCGTGGCCCTCGAAGCGCAGCCCGGCCTCGCGTCGCACGATGGAGCGCACGCCATCGCAGCCGACGACCAGCGGCGCATGTATCTCGCCATCGGCAAGTTTCAGCACGGCGCGCGGATTGCCAAAGGTTACGCTTGCGATGCGCGCACCCGAGAGAAGCGTCACGTGTTTTTCCGCCGCCACGGCTGCATGCAGCGCCGCCGCCAGCCCGCCCGCTTCGACCATGTAGCCAAGCACCGGCTCGCCACTGTCCTCGGCGATGAAGGAGATGCCGCCGACGCGGCCTTCGGCCTCAACCTGCGTGACCGGTTCGGCGCCTGCCAGGACTTCAGTCTCGAGACCGAGGGCGCGAAAGATCCGCCAGCAGCCATAGGCGATGAACCATGCGCGGGCATCAGCTGGAACCGAACCGTGCGGGGGCGCTGCGTCAGCGACCACCACATCGAACCCTTTGCGCGCGAGGGCGAGCGCAAGCGTCAGTCCGACGGGACCGCCCCCGGCAATGGCGACGTCGCAGGCATGGACTTTGGCGGCTTCGATCATGTCCAAGACATAGACCCGCCGGGCGGCAAAGAAAAAGGGGCGCGGTCGAATGACCGCACCCCTCATCTCTGTCCCTGCCCCGGCCGCCGCGCCGGCAGCAGGGGGAGAGTTTTCCCTGTCTCAGGTGTGGTAGGCTGACTCGCCATGTTCGTTGAGGTCGAGGCCTTCTTCCTCGATTTCTTCCTTCACGCGGCCGCCGGTGACCAGCTTGACGATGAACCAGACGATGGCCGAGCCGACGCCGGACCACACGATGGTGACGCCGACGCCTTTCAGCTGTGCGATCACCTGCGTGACATAGTCGGAGTAGATCGCGACGCCGCCATTGGCGTAGTCGACGATGCCGGCGCCGCCGAGCTGTGGGGCGACCACGATGCCGGTGCCGATGGCGCCGACGATGCCGCCAACGCCGTGGATGCCGAACACGTCGAGGCTGTCATCATAGCCCAGCATGTTCTTGAGGCCCGAGCAGGCGAACAGGCAGATCGGACCAACGACGAGCCCAAGCACGATCGCGCCGACCGGGCCGGAGAAGCCGGCGGCGGGCGTAATCGCGACAAGACCCGCAACCGCACCTGACGCCATGCCGAGCAGGCTCGGTTTTTTCTTGATGACGGCTTCGGCGAGAGCCCAGGAGAGAGCGCCAGCAGCTGTCGCAACGAAGGTGTTGATCAGCGCGAGGCCGGCATAGGCGTTCGATTCGAGGTTCGAACCAGCGTTGAAGCCGACCCAGCCAACCCACAGAAGACCGGTGCCGATCAGCGTGAAAGTCAGGTTGTGCGGACGGATCGGTTCGGACTTGTAGGACTTGCGTTTGCCGAGGATCAGCGCGCCGACGAGGGCTGCGATACCCGAGTTGATGTGAACGACGGTGCCGCCGGCGAAGTCCAGCGCGCCGAAGGACCAGATCAGGCCGGCGCCGGCCGCGAGCGCCTCAGCGTTCGCCGGATCGGACGCCATGATCGGGCCGCCCCACCACCAGACCATGTGGGCCATCGGGTAGTAGACGACGATCGGCCAGAGGACCGCAAAAAGTACAACGCCCCAGAATTTCGCACGTTCAGCAACGCCGCCGAGCACGAGCGCGGTGGTGATGCAGGCGAAGGTCATCTGGAAGGCAACGAAGACGATCTCGGGAATGGCGACGCCGACCGAGAAGGTTTCGACCAGCGTGGACGTATCGACGCCCGCAAGGCCGACCTTCGAGAGGCCGCCAACAAACTGGTTGAGGCTCCCGCCATCGGTGAAGGCCATCGAATAGCCCCAGCCGACCCAGGCGACCATCCCGATCGCGGTCACGATGAGGACCTGGCTGAGCAGCGAGATCACGTTCCTGGAACGAACGAGACCGCCATAGAACAGGGCGAGGCCCGGGATGATCATGAGGAGGACGAGGACGGTCGAAACGAGCATCCAGGCCGTGTCGCCCTTGTCGACGGTCAGCTCGACGGGGGCGGCTTCTTCGGCGGCGGCGGCCGGCTGTTCGACGGCGGCAGCCTCAGGCGCTGCGGCGGGCGCTTCCACGGCCGGGGCAGCATCCGCTGCGGGAGCTTCCGTCGTCGGCGGAGCTTCCGTGGCGGGCTGGGCCATAGCCGGGCTCAGCGTTGAAAACATCACAGCGGCAGCGATGGCCGCCAGTCCGGCCCTGACGCCGGTCCCCCAAAGCGAAAGTCGCTCCAGTCGACTGATATTGATGAACATTTGACTCCCCTGAGGTTGGCGACGCAACCGGCGTATACAAGCGCACCCTCACTGACCCGAGCGAACCCCGGAGGATGCCTCCGAGATAGGGGGCGGGGTGTGAGTTGCGGACAAGCAGCCCGCGCGACGGGCCGTGGGACTCACGGTCGATTGCATAAAAATTGGGCGCTGCGGTGGTCAGGCGCTGCCCTTCAGGGCAAGATTTTCCTGCAGCGCCCCATAAACGGGGCGCCCGGGGTGCACCGGCGGCGAACGGGGTTAGTTGCACGGCATGGGCGGTCGCAAGGCCGGATCATGGGGATAGGTCCCGGATGCGCGCGTGTGCGTCCGGGGCCTTTTTTTGCGCCCGACAAGGACCGGGCCGTAACGATATTTTCCCGCGCAATTGCTGCTTGCGGGCAGCTTTGGTAGCGCCCCGTTAAGCCCCGCAGCCCCAGTGTCGCCGTGCTGATTTAACCTTGTTCCAGTGAGGACGAAGGCATGCCGCAACCGCGTGGGCCGCATTCCGAAGACCACGGCGGCGACGCGCGGGGTTCAGGCGCGTTCAGCCGGTTCCTGTCGGGGCTGGCGGCATTCTCGGCCGGCGTGGTCATCTGCGGGGCCTGTTCGTCTTATTCGGCTGGCGACCCGAGTTTGAACATGGCTGTCGCCCGTGTGCGCGACGCCGCGACCGGCCTGATCAGCGAGGCTGGGCCCGAGAACATGTTCGGCCATGTCGGCGCAGCCCTTGGCGACGTGTTGATGCAAGGCTTTGGCTGGACCGCCATCCTGCTCGGCTTCGGCCTGATGATCGGCGGCGTGCGCCGCGCCTTCGCAATCGGCCAGCATGATCCGGCCGCCTGGATGTGGGGGCTTGCCGCCATCCTGTTCGCAGCGTGCTGCCTCGCCGAATGGCCGATCCCGAAATCGTGGGACATGTCGGCCGGTCTTGGCGGCGTGGTCGGCGAAGTGATGCTCGTGATCATCTCGACGCCTTTCGCTGCGCTGAAGATACCAGAAGCGCAGGTCTGGGCCTCAGCCGTCGCCGGGCTCTGCACGATTGTGTTCGCTGCGATGGCGATGGGGATGGGCGCAAGCGATGCAACTTCGCTCTGGCGCGCGCTCACCTCCAGGCCCGAGCGCGAGAACGACCCGCAGCTCGCCGCCGCCGGCGTGCCCGCCCTCGCCTCTCGCCCCGTCGCAGCGGGCGGCCTTGTCCAGGGCGTGATGCGTCTGCTGGGTCACAAGCCGCGCGAAGTGATCGAACCGATCGTCTACACCGAGGAGGACGGTTTCGAGGATGGCGAGCGCGGCTTCTTCAACGCCGTCGAGAATTCCGAGACCCAGGCGCGCCAGCGTCCGATCGTTCCGCGCGTGCTCGAAGGCCGCCCGGTGCCGACCGATGCGCCGGCGGCATCTGCCGTTCCGCCGCGCACCATCTCGCGCCCTCAGCAGCCTGCGCAGACAACGCAGGCAGCACAGGCAGCAGCGCCCGCCCAGCCGCACGCGCAACAGCAGTCCGCCCCCCGCGCGCCGCAGGCCGCACGCGTGCGCGATCCGAACACGGCCGTGCCGCCGATCGAACTGCTCGACATTCCCCCGCCCCGCCGTTCGGATGTCGACGAGGCCCGCCTCCTGGACATGGCCGATCGCCTGGCTGGCGTGCTCAACGAATTCGGCATCAAGGGCCGCATCACGGAAGTGCGGCCTGGCCCGGTTGTGACGTTGTTCGAGCTTGAACCCGCCGCCGGCGTACGATCGTCCAAGGTCATCGCACTTGCCGAAGACATCGCGCGCGCCATGTCGGCGACCTCTGCGCGTGTCGCCGTCATTCCGGGCCGCAACGCCATCGGCATCGAATTGCCCAACCCGAACCGCGAGACGGTCTATCTGCGCGACCTGCTGGGCTCGAACGAGTTCACGCGTGCGCGCATGGCCCTCCCCCTCGCACTGGGCGAGAGCATCGAGGGTCAGCCGCAGATCGGCGATCTCGGCAAGATGCCTCACCTGCTCATCGCCGGCACCACGGGCTCGGGCAAGTCGGTGGGCATCAACGCGATGATCCTGTCGCTGATGTTCAAACTGCCGCCCGAGAAGTGCCGCTTCATCATGATCGACCCGAAGATGCTCGAACTGTCGATCTATGAGGGCATACCGCATCTTCTGGCCCCGGTGGTGACCGATCCGCAGAAGGCCGTTCTGGCCCTGAAGTGGGTCGTGCGCGAGATGGAGAGCCGCTATGAGATCATGTCCAAGATGGGCGTGCGCAATCTCGCCGGCTTCAACCAGAAGGCTGAGGAGGCCGCGGCCAGGGGCGAGCATCTCACACGCCAGGTGCAGACCGGCTGGAACAAGGAGACCGGCGAGCCGATCTGGGAAAACGAGGCGATGAAGCCCGAGCCGATGCCGCACATTGTTGTGATCATCGATGAAATGGCCGACCTGATGCTGGTCGCGGGCAAGGACATCGAAGGCGCAGTCCAGCGTATCGCCCAGATGGCGCGCGCTGCGGGCATCCACCTGATCACAGCCACGCAGCGCCCGTCGGTCGATGTCATCACCGGCACGATCAAGGCGAACTTCCCGACCCGCATCTCCTACATGGTCACGACCAAGATCGACTCGCGCACCATCCTTGGCGAGCAAGGCGCCGAACAGCTGCTCGGCATGGGCGACCTTCTCTGGATGCAGTCAGGCGGCAAGATCTCCCGCGTCCACGGCCCGTTCGTGAAGGACGAGGAAGTCGAGCGCGTGGTGAACTGGCTCAAGGATCAGGGTACGCCGCAATACGTCGAAGGCATCACGGATCCGGTGGAGGAGGAGTCCTCCGTCGCAGACGCAGCCTTCGGCACATCGTCGGGCGATCCCGAAGAGGACATGTACCGCGAGGCGGTGGCGGCCGTGGTGCGCGACAAGCGCCCCACCACGTCCTACGTGCAGCGCGTCCTGCGCATCGGCTACAACCGAGCAGCCTCGATGATCGAGCGGATGGAGCGCGAAGGCGTCATCTCGGCCGCAGACCATGCGGGCAAGCGCCAGATCCTGGTGCGTGACGCGGGCCGCGGCGCTGACCGCGACGACGACGCGGCCTGAGCACATTCGCGGCTTCGAACAGAAAAGGCCGGCTCCTGCGAGCCGGCCTTTTCATTTGAACTCTGGGGCGCCCCCTACTCCGCGGATGCCTCTTCAGCCTTCGCAGCCTTTCGCTGCGCTGCCTTCTTGGCGCGGGCGTCGGCCATGTCCTTCTGGCGCGTGACTTTCTTTTCGGCGGCCTCGCTCGCGCGGGTCTTCTTCCGCTCGACGAGCGCGTTTGCGATGATCGGCAGGAGGCGAGCGGCTTCGGTCTGCTGCTTCGATGCAGCCCCCTTCGAAATCCGCTCGGCATTGTCGTGGAGGTTCTCCAGCTCCTTGTCCGTCAGCTGGGGAATTCTGTCTTCGATGGACACCGGGGCCTCCTTGTGGGCGCCCTCCGTGCAGGCATACGCCTGCGCTTTCAAAGAACGACCTCCATGAAGTGCGCCCGGAAGGGCCAATAATCAAGGCAAACTGAGCCGCACCGAACGCTTTTGCCAAGCGCGCCCAGATGCGCTATAAGCCCGCAATCGAGTTTCGGCCGACGACTTGGCCCGACGCCGCACCTTAATTGGCTACCGGCGCCTGCTGACGACATCCACCCACGCTTGATGATCCAAGGGCGGACCGCGCACGCGCGGACGTCGTCACGTTTACTTGCAAGGAAGACCCAGAAATGGCGACCGGAACTGTTAAATGGTTCAACACCACCAAAGGCTACGGCTTCATCCAGCCGGATAACGGCGCGAAGGACGTTTTCGTCCACATCAGCGCCGTGGAAGCTGCCGGCCTTCGTGGCCTCGTCGACGGCCAGAAAGTGTCGTTCGAAGAACAAGCCGACAAGCGCTCCGGCAAAATGTCGGCCGTGAACCTGCGCGTCAGCTAAACCCTGTCGCCAAATGGCTGTCCTGATGGCGAGCGCGTGCAGCCGCGCCGCTGACAGGAACGAGAAGGGCCGGCTCCCGACTTTGATGTCAGGGGCCGGCTTTTTTCATTCCGGCGACGCCTCCAGCCGGGTTGCCGGCAGATCGCCGCCCTGGACGCGCTGACACACGAAAGGGTCTTCTGGCCCGCGCCACAAGCGCCCCGGGCAAGTCCTCATGACCTGTTTTTCTCGGGCTGCGAGCAGAGGAACTGAGCAAAAAGACCGAGGCATTCCATGATCACCACATTGTCGGCCTTCACGGTGTACTTCGTCGCGACGAAGAGATCCTCGAACTTGCGGCTGTCGTTGGCGCCGGCGCCAAACACCTTGTCGGCGATCAGCTCGCCGATATCAAAGCCGCCGCGCGTCGATGACAGCTGTGTTTCGGCATTCGCCTCGTGCGCCTTCTCATCGGGCCGCGTGAGATAACCGCCGGCCGCCAGCGCGGCGGCAAGCAGCAGGATCAGCAACGTCTTCATCTCGTCTTCCTCGAAACTGTCCCATGGCGGGGGGCCTGGTCGCGTTTGCAGGAAGCGCCGGGGGCGCCGCCCTCTCCTACCAGGCCTTGAGCCATTTCCTGGGCGCATTGTGGCGCCACTGCCTCTCCAGATACCCGCGTAGCGTCTTCGCATCTAGGCGTTTCAGCCGCGCGAGGGCTACCGGGTCATTCCGGTAATGATCGGTGAAGTGAAATGTCTCCCGATCGGCCGCGCAGAGCAAATCGCGTTCATCGAAACTCACCTGCGCCCGTACGACGCTATCGTCCTCGCAGCGCGGGCGTGTCAGGAATTTCCCGAACGCCTTGTCGGCAGGGTGGCCGCAGGCGCCACAGAGTTCCGTTTGCGAAAAGCCCAGCGCCACATCATGAAACTGCTGCGGGCCCATCGCGTCAGGTCTGCCTGCAACCGGCTCACACCAGGCACAGGACTGAACCGATGTTCATGAAAACAGGGCGAAGATTCCTTGAGCCGGTCTTGTTTTCGCCTGTCGCGAAGCCGAGGTTGGTCGTCATGAGCATCCTCAGCACCCTCTTCCCCCTTGCCCTGTCCGTGTCCGCGCAAGCTCTGGCTGCGCCGGCGCCCGTGGACATTTCACCCCTGCCGGCGACACCGGTTACCGCACCGGCGGTTACCCCTGCACCCGCGCCGGTGTTCACGCCGCCGAAGGTTGCCGCGCCGAGGCCTGCGCCCGTGATTGCCGCCCAGCCTGGCGCGCAGATCGTCAAGGTTCAGGCGCCCGGTGCGCTTGACCGCAACACGATCATTGACCGCGTCGCCAGGGCGATGAGCGAAACCAGGACTGTGCAGGGCAGCTTCACCCAGGTGGATCCTTCAGGCTCGCCCTCGAACGGCGCCTTCTACATCAGCCGCCCTGGCAAGGTGCGCTTCGAGTACACCGTGCCCGAGCCCATCTTCATCGTGTCTGACGGCACGACGGTGTCGATCGAGGAGCCCAGGCGGAAAGCGTATGACGCGGTTCCGCTGTCTTCGACGCCCCTGAACCTGTTCCTGCGTTCGAACATCGACCTGCGCAAGGACGGCAGCGTCACGGACGTGCAGACGTCGAATGGCTCGCACTATGTCACGCTGGTCGACAAGACCGGCGAGGCGGAAGGCAAGATGATCCTGCAATTCCGCCAGTCCGACTTCGAGCTGCTGGGCTGGCGTCAGATTGACGGGACCGGGGCGGAAACCCGCGTCCAGCTGAGCGGCATCAAGAAGAATGTCTCGCTCAAGCCGTCGCTCTTCGTGGTGAGGGACCCCAGTGACGCCGGCGACGACCGCCGCTAGCGCATTCAACCGGGGCGGCTTGAAGCCGCCCCGGTTTCGAACGCTGCAGGCCGCGCGGCTTGGCCGTAGCGTTTCTGACACACGCAAATTTTAACCACAGCTTGCGTGACAAATCATGCGGTTCGTGTCCTTATTGCAACGTGGATCGAGTACGCTCGCGCCCGTTCTTCCCCCCGCGGGCGGTTTGCAGCGGTTCGAATGCCGGAGCTATCCCCCGGCCCATCAGCGCCCCCGGGGCGCAAGACGCGCCTGGCCGTCCCCGCGGCCAGGCGCGTCCGCGTTCGGGCCAGCCTGCCGTTGCGACCGCATGGCGCTTTTCCTTGATTTGCGGAGCGGCGCACCCGATGGTCGGAAAATACCGCCTCCCCACGCATCCTGGCTTTCCTGACCACATGAACCGCCTGTCCCTGGCGACCTGGAACATCAATTCGGTTCGCCTCCGCATCGACCGCGTCATCGCTTTCCTCATGCGCGAGAAGGCTGATGTCCTGTGCCTGCAGGAGATCAAATGCCTGGAGGACCAGTTTCCGCGGAAGGCTTTCGAGGCTGCGGGTTACAGACACATGCACCTGTCTGGTCAGAAGGGGATGCACGGGGTCGCCATTGTCTCCCGGCTGCCGATCGAGGCGCTGGAAACGCCGGGGCTCTGCCGGCACGGGCATGCGCGCTGCGCGGCGGTGAAGGTCGCAGGGTTCGAGGTGCAGAATCTTTACGTGCCTGCCGGCGCGGATATCCCTGATCCGGAGACCAACGAGAAGTTTGCCCACAAGCTCGATTTCGTCGAACGCATGCGGCAGGTCTACGCCGCCCGCGCCGCGAGGCGCTCGGCGCTGCCGCTGCTGGTGGCCGGCGACATCAATATTGCACCTGGAGAGAACGATGTGTGGTCGCACCGCCAGTTGCTGAATGTGGTGAGCCATACGCCGGTGGAGACAGACGGGCTCAAGCGCGTGCTGGCCGAGGGCAGGTTCACTGACATCGCCCGCGCCAAGCACGCGCCGGATGAAAAGCTCTACACCTGGTGGAGCTATCGGGCTGCTGACTGGAAACTCTCCAATCGCGGCCGCCGGCTCGATCATTGGTGGGCAGACAGGCGCGCAACGCCGCTGGTCGACATCGCCAGCTACAGGATCCACGCCGACGAGCGCGGCGGGGAAAAACCTTCCGATCATGTCCCGGTGACTGTCACTGTGACTGCTGCTGCCTGATCGCTCATCTGGGCTCGCGGTATATGTCATCCTGTAATCGCCCGCGCCAATCGGTGGTCCGTCATGAAGCCCCTCGCCCTCTTCTCCACGCTGTCCGCTGTCGCGCTGGCATTGGCTGCTTGTCGCCCGGCGGGTGAAGCATCTGCTCGCGCCACGCCGATCGCCGAGGCGCCTGCCGCGCCGCCCTCCCCCGCCGGTGATAGGCTGACCGCCACCGGCTGGGGCCCGCTGAAGATCGGCATGACAAGGGACGAAGTGGTCGCCGCCGCCGGTGACACCCGCAGTCCCGACGCCGCTGGCATTCCAGGCAGCGATTGCGTCGAATTCCAGCCGAAGAACGTCCCCGAAAATCTCTGGGTCATGCTCGAAGCCGGGAAGCTCAGCCGCATGACCATCGCCGACATGTCGATGCTCAAGACCGACAAGGGCCTTGGCCTCGGCGACACGGCTGAAGCCGTGAAGGCGGCCTATGGCGCTGCGGCGGCAGCAAGCCCGCACAGATACCAGGATGCGCCTGCAGAATATATCACCGTCTGGGAAGTCGGCCCGCGCGCCGGATCCCATGTGGAGGGCGAGGCTGCCCGCGGCATCGTCTACGAGATCGACGCCACGGGCAAAGTCGGTGCGATCCACGCTGGCGGCCCGAGCATCCAGTATGTCGAAGGCTGCGCCTGACGTGCTGAGGGTGTGACGAAACGGGGTTTGATATGAACATGCTGCGCATCAGCCTGCTGGCGGCCGTGATCATCGCAGCCGTCGCGCCCGCCGGCGCCGACCATCGCGCCGACATGGAAAAGTTCATGGCCGACTATCTCGAGCGATGGAATGCGCACGATGCATCGGCGATCACGAAGCGATTCTACAGGCTCGATGGCAATCATCCGTGGAGCACGGAAGCTGGCATGCGCGCTGAGTTCAACCGCCTGGAATCGCAGGGCTACACTGTGTCCGACATTCACGCGATCGTCGGTTGTTCGCTCGGCGCAGACATCGGCCAGGTCGAGCTGAATTTCACGCGCCGCACCCGTGATGGCGGCTTCATGCCGCCGAAGGATCGCACCAGCCTCTACAAGCTGCGCAAATTCGAAGACGGCTGGCGCGTCACCGGCATGAGCACGCTGCCCCCCGGTACGCACATGGAATGTCCCTCGACCTGAAGAACGTCACGCCTGCAGCCTGTACCCGCCGCTCTCCGTCAGCAGCAGGCGGGCATTCGACGGATCGGGCTCGATCTTCTGGCGCAGGCGGTAGATGTGCGTCTCGAGCGTGTGGGTGGTGACGTTTGCGTTGTAGCCCCACACTTCCGACAGGAGCTCCTCGCGCCCGACCGGCTTGCCGCCGGCGCGATAGAGATATTTCAGGATGTTGGTCTCTTTCTCGGTGAGACGGACTTTGCGTTCCTTCTCGTCGATCAGCAGCTTGGCAGCGGGGCGGAACTCGTAGGGCCCGAGCCGGAATGTTGCATCCTCGCTCTGCTCGAATGTGCGCAGGTGCGCGCGCACGCGGGCGAGGAGGACGGAGAACTTGAACGGTTTGATGACGTAGTCATTGGCGCCGGAATCGAGGCCGAGGATGGCGTCGGCATCGGTCGACTGGCCGGTCAGCATCACGATCGGTGCGGCGATGCCGTGCTTGCGCATCAGCCTGCAGGCGTCCCGCCCGTCCATGTCGGGCAGCTCGACATCGAGGATGATCAGGTCGGCGCGCGCCTCTTCCGCCTTCCTGATGCCTTCGCCTGCTGATCCCGCATGCTCGATCCGGAACCCCTCATGCAGTTCGAACTGCTCGGCCAGGGCCTCGCGCAGTTCCTGATCATCGTCGACCAGCAGGATCGTCTTGGCGGCTGTCATCTGCGGCATCTCCCGGCCCTGCATTCTGCGTGCATGGCTTATCAAGTGTAGGTACGATGCTCCAAGCAAGGAAGCCATCACGAACCATATAGCGAGGCTGGCGACAGGCATGAGCGGCGCGTCCTTCATGGCCGATTCAACCGGCAGGCTGCGCTGGCCCGGCGGCGAGGCGCGCTGCGCGCTGGGCAGAAGCGGGGTTACGCCAGCAGAATCGAAGCGCGAGGGCGATGGTGCGAGCCCGCTGGGGGCCTGGCAGATGCGCGGCGCCTACTGGCGCCCCGATCGCCTCGCCCGGCCGGCGAGCGGCCTGCCAGTCGCGCCTCTGCTCGCCGAGGCGGGCTGGTGCGATGATCCGGCCGACGCCTCCTACAACCGGCCCGTGATCCTGCCCTGTGCGGCTGGCCACGAGAAGCTCTGGCGCGAGGACCATGTCTACGACCTCATCGTGGAGCTCGGTTACAACGACGACCCGGTGGTTCCCGGGAAGGGCAGCGCAATCTTCCTTCATGTGGCGCGCCCGGACTATTCGCCGACCGAGGGGTGTATCGCGTGTGGGCTGGACGACCTGCTCGCCTTGCTGGCGGCGGCGAAGCCGGGGGATGTGCTGGAGATCGTGCGCTAGCGGGGGGGCGCCGGCTGGCGACACGACAAATCGACATCCAGCCCGCACACGGCTAGCAAGCGCGGATGAAGACCCGCACGCTCCTGTTTCTCGCCGGCGCCATTGTCGCGTTGTCCCACCTCGCCAATGAGTGGGTGAGCCTCGCGCATCCCGGCGGCCTTGTCTGGAAAGCGGCCGGCATTGTCCTGCTCGGGCTCTACGCGCTGAGCCAGCGTGCCTGGCTGGCGGGCGCCGCCCTGCTGTTCTGCGCAGCGGGGGACGTGCTGCTGGAACTCGTCTTCGTCGCCGGCATGGGCGCCTTTGCGATCGGGCACATCTTTTACGTGCTGGCCTTCCTCGAATGGGGACGCATCCTGGGACCGAACAAGCGCGACCATCCCGTTGCCGTGCTTGTCGTCATCGTCTCGCTCCTCCTTCTTTCCTGGCTGCTGCCCGGCATGGGCGATCTCCTGATCCCGGCCCTGATCTATCAGGTGATCATCACGATGATGGTGGCGACAGCCTTTGTCGTGAAGGCGCCGATGCTGGCGCGCCTCGGCGCAGTGATCTTCATGATCTCCGACACCCTGATCGCCGCGGAGAAGTTCGCGAACGTGGATGTCTTCCCCGGCGCAGTGTGGATCACCTATGCGGGCGCACAGATCATGATGGCCTGGGGCATGAGCAGGGTCGGGCCGTATCGGGACCGGGCTCTGAGGGAGAAGGCGGCGGCGGTCTAGTATCAGCGCCTGCGGCGAGGAAGCGCCGGCCTTTTCAGCTCCGCGCCCCGAACAGGGCCGATCCCACCCGCACGCTGGTCGCGCCGAACAGCACGGCGAGCTCGTAGTCTGCGCTCATGCCCATCGACAGTTTCGCCACGCCGTTGCGCGCAGCGATCTTCGCCAGCAAAGCAAAGTGCGGACCTGCGGGTTCCTCGGCGGGCGGAATGCACATCAGACCCTCGATCGCAAAGCCATAGTCGCCTCGCATGGCTGCGATGAAGGCGTCGGCATCCTGTGGCGCGACGCCCGCCTTCTGATCTTCCTCGCCCGTGTTGACCTGCACATAGAGCCTCGGGGTGCGGCCGGCCTTCGCGCATGCATCTGCCAGCGCGCCCGCAAGCTTCGCCCGGTCAAGCGTCTCGATCACGTCGAACAGCGCGACGGCTTCCCTTGCCTTGTTTGACTGCAGCGGGCCGATCAGGCGCAGTTCGAGATCGCCGAACCCTGCGCGGCGCTTTTCCCAGCGCGCTTCGGCCTCCTGCACGCGGTTCTCGCCGAACACGCGCTGGCCTGTCGCCAGCATCGCTTCGATGCGATCGTCGGGCTGCGTCTTCGACACGGCCACCAGCGCGACGGATGCCGGATCGCGGCCCGCGCTCTTGGCGGCGGCCGCGATGCGGGCAAGAACATCGCTGCGGGCAGCCGCAATGCCGGGATCGGTGACGTCGTTCATGTCGGCCTCTCAAATGCACTCTTCCAAAGCGCAGGCAGCGATCCGCCGCAAGCTCGGGGCGGCTGCGCGCGCCGCAAAAGGCGCGAATGCCCGCAATGGCGAGGCGCTGCCCCGCGCTTTCTTCGTGACAGACCCGGCGCGCACGCCGGATCCACTCGCCATTGTTGGGCGCCTGCCGCGTGGCATGGGGGTGATCTGGCGACATTACGGGGAGGCAGAGCGCCTCGCGACGGGGCTTGCCCTGGCGCAGCTCTGCCGACGGCGCGGGCTGATCCTGCTTGTTTCGGCGGACCCGGCGCTGGCGACAAGGATCGGGGCGAGCGGCGTCCACTGGCCGGAACGCCTGCTGCGGGGCGTCCGTCCCCGCGCCAGGGGCATGATCGAGACGGCAGCTGCCCATTCACGCGCCGCCATTGCACGCGCGAAGCGGATTGGAATTGACGCCGTGATGGTCTCGACGGTCTTTCCCAGTCGAAGCCCGACAGCTGGTCCAGCGATGGGCGCGCTGCGCTTCCGCAGGCTCACGCACGCGGCGCCGCTGCCAGTCTACGCCCTTGGGGGGGTCGATGCGATCAATGCAGCAGGCGCGATGCGCCATGCGGCAGGATGGGCGGCGATCGATAGCGTGATGGCGGGTTGGGGTAAGCGCTAGAACGAGAAAGCGGACTCGATGCGCACGGAGGCTTCCGAGCCTTGCCTCCCGAAGCGGGTGGCCGGATCAGACAGCGATTCGGCAAGCGAGTTGCCCTTCACGGTAACGCCGCCACCGAGGCGGAAGCGCGGCGTGACCTGATAGGTAACGCCCGCGGTGACTTCCTCGCGCGGGAAAAGCTGGCTGGGCAGCGCGTTGGGCGAGCGGCTGGTGAGGTCGAGGGTGACATCCCAGTTGTTCGCAGGCTTCCAGGTGAGTTCCAGCTCGTCCTTGGTGATCGGGCCAACAGGCAGCAGCGAATGCTCGGAGGCGCCCTTGTTGAGGCCCAGACCGAAGTTGAACGGGGACGGCTGCGCAATCTTTTCGCCTGTCTGCGCCGAAGCCTGTGACAGCGGTTGACCCTGCAGTCTGGCGGCAGGTTGCGCCGTTCCCTGCGCGAACGCAGGGGCTGCCGCCAGCGCGGCGGCAAGACAAAGCAATGATGTGGAAATCCGCATGTCCACCCTCTCAATCCACATAATACGCGCGACTCGGCCGGCAAAAGTTAACAGAAGTTAATTCGCGGTCCTTTGGCTCTCTTTCGCAGGGAGGTGTCACTAATACCGCACAGTCAGTTCCATCAGGAGCCCGTCATTACTGGCATTTCTGTGGCCAGCGTTGATTCCGGCCGGTACCGGAATGTCTGCCTCAGCAGCACTCCAGGCGAGCCCGAGTTCAAGGTTTTCGGAAATGTCGTGGCTGACGCCCACCAGCCAGCTGGCGCCTTCCAGATCGAGCAGCCCGTCCCAGGCCCAGCCGGCCTCGAGGCCGAATCGCCATCCCTCGAGGTCCTTGACGAGGCCAATTTCCCAGGCCTCGTAATCGCCCTCGCCCGAGCTCCAGGCGTTGTTGCTGGAGAGCCAGCGGGCCCCGCCCGTCCAGCCGTCATGCTCCAGCTCCATGCCGGCGCCCCAGGCTTCATAGTTTCCGAATGCGGCAAGCGATGATGCTGAAGCCGCGTTGGTATAGGTAAGCGCGCCGCGGACGCGCAGATCCTGCTCGGCAAACTGACGGGCGAACGAGACGGCCCCCTCCCAGATGGTCTCCAGCTGGGCAGACGCGAGCCCGCGTCCGCTGAAATCCGGGTCGAAGTCGGCCGTGCGCGCGTTGGCTTCAGGCGTGTAGGAGACGCCGAGGCGCAACCCGAGCCAGCGGGGCGAGAGATAGCTCGCCTTGGCCGAGGACCCGGTCACGTCATTGCGCGCCCTCACGACGCTCAGCGCCGTTGCGTCAAGGCCCGGCGAATAGGCGGAGGCCCGGTTGAGAACGCTCGGCGCACGCGCATCCAGCCGCGCAGCGGCGCCGGCGTCCCAGCCCAGCACCCCCTCGCCCCATGGCCCGGCCAGCGACACTGACGCCGCCTCCAGGGTCACAAACCCGTCCTCCTGACTTTGCACGCCACCGACGCCAAGGCCGGTTGACGGCGCGACCGGCGACAGCCCGCCAGCCGACGGGCACCCCGCCACGGCCGCCGGACAGGAAGCAAGCGCGCCCGCAAATGCGGGCCGTGAAGCCGCATCCTGTTCAAAGCGCAGCGCGCCAAGCCAGCCGAGTGTGAGCCCGTTCTCGAACGTGTCGGCGCGTGAGACCTCAAGCATTGCCGAGCCCAGCAGCACATCTCCCGCGGGCGGTATGGGACCGCCCTCGTCAATCGCGGCGGCGACCAGCACGGCCTCGGCCTTGGTCTGCCAATCGCCCTCGCCAGGCTGGGCGAGCGCGGGTCCGGCGGCCCCGAGGGCCAGCGCTGCAAGCTGGAGCGTCGCTGAAACAGGTGGACGCATGCCAGAACTCCTCCGCAATCCCAGTTCACACCATGCTCTACATGAGGCGGTGTTGCGGCGGGGCTAACGGCCAGGGGAATCGCTTCGGGTTAATTTGAGGCCTGTCGGATCAGCGCTTCCATGTAGTCGTGGTTGAGGGCGGCGAGGGTTCGGCGGTTTTTCAGGCTGTGCTTGTCTTTGGGTTTTCGGATCATGTT